>Ga0209796_10000045_pt1 | contig 184652 bp, 167 predicted proteins | sample AgamicOrSfrz_FD_187167 | JGI IMG/M metagenome (GOLD analysis project Ga0209796, IMG submission 187167) | Agave microbial communities from Guanajuato, Mexico - Or.Sf.rz (SPAdes) (version 2) | ecosystem: Host-associated > Plants > Phyllosphere > Phylloplane/Leaf | place: Guanajuato, Mexico...
CGCGAGCCCAAGAACCGTGGTGCGTAAGTTCATGTCTCCTCCAGAATGGTCTTGCTGTTCAACTCACGAATGACCCACGCTACCTCGTCGCACCGGGCGCGCCTCCACGGAGCAGGGTAACGATCAGCGCCAATCCCAATCGTTGTCGGGTTTTGCGGCGCATGACGGCCAACGCATATTCCATGCCGGTGCAGCAGCGCCACAGCCCGCGCGCGCCGCCACGACGCGCTCCGCATAACGGCGCACGCTCACGGCTTGCCACGCCGCGCGCGGCGCGCCGGGCACAGCCGGCATCGGCAAGCGGCACGCGCGCCGCACCCTCAAGACGCGCACGACGAGTCAACGGTGTCACGCCGTGACACCACGCTCTCGCGGCATGTGGAACATACTGTGTCATGGTCCGGTACGAAGCGTGTCCGTCCCGAGGCACGCCGCGCATGGACCACCGCGCCACGAGACCGAGGCCCGGCCCTCAGTCGGGTGACGCATCAATTGCAGCGCAACATGAGGTTTCCCGATCGATTCGAACATCCGCTAAGGAGCGACCATGGCAAGCACAGAGAAGGTCTATTCCGACGACGAGATCCAGCAGCGTCTCGTCGGCCCGCTACAGCACTGGTATCTCGAAGACGGGTGGCTGCGGCGCAAGTACCGCACCGAAGGCTGGAAAGGAACCTTGATGGTGGTGAACGCGGTGGGCCATCTCGCGGAGGCCGCGTGGCATCACCCCGATCTGACGGTCTCCTATGCATTCGTGATCGTCAAGCTCAAGACCCATTCGGCAAAGGGCATCACCGACAAGGACTTTGCGCTCGCGACCAGGATGGAGTCGTTCATCCAGTGGCAACCCGCCGCCGAGGGCGGTCCACTGGAAGGCACGCCAAACGACGACCAGCGCTTTCGCTACATCAAGTACGACGCGGCAAAGCCTTCGCAGGCAGCGGAGCAAGGTTGACCCGGCTCATCGCGCGTGGCGGGGCTGGTACGGCTTTCGCTTGACGTCGTGCGCCGCCCGCCGTGAGATCCGACCTGCCGTCGCAGAGGTCCGTCGCGAGGCGGCGCTTGCGGGTCATGCCCGCTGAGCCCCATCGAATCACGCACGAACAAGGACACTCGCGATGCAGCTTCACGTTCGCCGCCTTCCGCCCGACGCGACCGTAACGGTGGATGCCCCCGCGCGGCTGCATCTGGGCTTTCTCGATCCGAACGCGTCGCTCGGGCGCGCGTTCGGCAGTGTCGGACTCGTCATCGACGGCAACGGCACGCGCATCGAAGCGCGGCTCGCGGAGCGCGACTCGATCGGCGGCGCAATAACGGATGCGGAACGCGAGCGCATCGCGCTCTGTCTCGCGCGGCTACATGCTGCCTACGATCCCGCCCCCGTCGCAATCGAAGTCACGCACACGGCGCGCGCGCACAGCGGGCTCGGCTCGGGCACGCAACTGTCGCTCGCGGTCGGCATGGCGTTCGTGCGGCTGCTCGGTCACGTCGCGACCACAGCCGAACTCGCGACCCTGCTCGGCCGCGGCGCACGCTCGGGAATCGGCGTGCTCGGCTTCGATTCGGGCGGCCTGCTGGTGGACGGCGGCCCTGCCGGCGATCTGCGTCAAGGCGTGCCGCCGCTGCTCGCGCGCCAGCCATTTCCCGAGAACTGGCGCGTGCTGCTGGTGAGCGACACGGCCCGCGAAGGTCTGCACGGTACAGAAGAGCGGCGCGGCCTTGCGGCGCTCGCACCGTTTCCACAAAGGCTCGCCGCGCATCTGTGCCACCTCGTGCTGATGAAGATTCTGCCTGGCGCCGCCGAGCGCAACATCGTGCCGTTCGCGCACGGCTTGACGGAAATGCAGCAGACCATCGGCGAATATTTCGCGCCCGTGCAAGGGGGCGTGTTCGCGAGCCCCGGCGTAGAGCGTGCGCTGCGGGCTGTGGCCGCTCAGCGCACGGCGGGCATCGGCCAGAGTTCGTGGGGGCCGACTGGCTTTGCGATTGTCGGCAGCGCACGCGACGCCGAAGGCGCGCTCGCCGCGGCACGCGAAGCGACGCGCGGCATGCCGCATATCGAGTGCGCTGTCGTGAGCGGACGCAATCGCGGCGCAACTGTGCGCTCGGACGAGGCGCGGCAGCATCGACGCATCGGCGCAGCATGAAGCGTTTCTGTTCCGCGGCGCCGTGCGTATCAGCCCGTCCCCAGTCCCCAGTCTCTTGCAGTCCATGACATCGCCACTGAAACGAGTCCCTGCCATGTCCGACACCACTGAAAAACTCGCGGAAAGACCCGCAGAAAGGCCCTATATCCTGCACATGTTCACGGCCACGCCGCAGATGAGTCCATTCGACGTCAACATGGCCGCCGACGCCGGCTACCAGATCATCGTGCCGTATTGCAACGTCGACGCCGGCATGGTGGGCAACCTCACCCAGGACGCCATCTTTTCGCGCGGACCGAAAGGCGTGGCGCGCACCGGCATTTTCATTGGCGGACGCGACGTGATGCTCGCCGCCGACATGCTCGACACGGCCCGCAAGGCGATGGTGCCGCCGTTCGAAGTCTCCGTGTTCGCAGACCCGAGCGGCGCCTACACCACCGCGGCCGCGCTCGTCGCGCTCGCCGAGCGGCATCTCGCGAAGGCGTACGGCATGGAGCTGGGCGGCAAGCGCCTGCTGATTCTCGGCGGCACGGGCGCGGTCGGGCGCGTGGCGGCGGCAATGGCGGCTTCGCTCGGCGCGGACGTATCGATTGCGAGCCACACCGACGCGGCGCGCGCCGCTCGCGTGAGCGACGAGCTCAATCAGCGCTTCCAGATCGTGACAAAAGGCGTGGGCACCACGAACTCCGCCGAACTGCGCGCGGTGCTCGGCGAGGCCGAGATCGTGCTCGCAACCGCCGTCGCGGGCGTGCAGGTGGTGAGCCGCGAGGACCTCGCGCACGCGCGCCAGTTGCTGATTGCCGCGGATGTCAACGCAGTGCCGCCCGAAGGCATTGCCGGCGTGAACGTGATGAACGACGGCAAGCCGATCGAAGGCGTGCCGACGGCGGCCGGTGCGATCGGCATCGGTGCGCTCGCCATCGGCAATGTGAAGTATCAGGTCGAGCACCGGCTCTTCACGCGGATGCGCACCGGCGGCAAGCCTGTGTACCTGAGTTTTCCGCAGGCGTTCGACGAGGCCCGCGCCGTCGCGGCCGGCCTTGGTTGAGCGGCGCGCCATGCAAGAGATGCACAGCATGCCGCGCGTGACGGGCCAGCGAAGCAGCCTCGCCGCACTGCGGGAGCAACCATGATGTCGCGTTCCTCTGCAGCGCGTGCGCCGTTTGTCGCGGTGGCGGGACTGTCCGCGCGGATGCTCGCACAGTCCGCCGCCCGCGCGGGCTTGCGCGTCGTCGCGCTCGACGTGTTCGGCGACCGCGATACGCGCGAGGCCGCGGAACTCTGGTTCGAGATTGGCGGCGGCCCATTGTCGATCGACCCCGAGAAGCTCGCCGAGGCGCTCCGGCGCTGCGCGCGCCTGCCGGGCCTGATCGGCTGGATCGACGGCAGCGGGCTCGAGCCGTTTATCGCGCGCTTGTGCGAAGCGCCGGGCCTGCCTCGCTTCATCGGCAATTCCGCGCAGGCAAGCGCCCTGGTGCGTGACCCGCGGCGCTTTTTCGCGCTGCTCGACGAGCTGGAGATTGCGCATCCGCCGGTTGCCTTCACGTTGCCTGCCGCGGCCTCCGGCTGGCTGATGAAACGCGCCGACGGCTGCGGCGGCACGCACGTGGAGCCGCTCGCCACGCTCGCCGGCAGCGGGCGGCCGGCGCAAGCGTATTTCCAGCGGCACAGCCGCGGCCGCCCGATGTCGGCGCTGTTTCTGGCCGCACGCGGCAGCGCCCGGGTGATCGGCTTCGCGCAACAACTCACCTGCCAGATGGGCACCCTGCCCTTCGTACATGCCGGCTCGATCGGCCCGGTCGACCTGCCGCCGGCGGTGGAAATACGTGTGCGCGCGGCGATTGCCGCGCTTTGCGCGCGAGTCGGACTCGCAGGTATCAATAGCTGCGACTTTCTGCTCGACGGCGAGTCGTTCGAAGTGCTCGAAATCAACACGCGTCCGTCGTCCACGATGACGCTCTACGAGACCGCCGCGCCTGATGCATGGCCCCGCGGCCTCGTTGCCGCGCATATCGACGCATGCCGCCACGGCCGTCTGCCGCCCGAGCCCGCACCCGCCATCTGCCGTGCCGGCCAGCAGGTGCTGTTCGCGCCGCAGCCGTTTGCGGTATCGCAAGCCTTCAGCGACGCCTGCGCGCGCGATCCGCGCTGCCGCGACGTGCCGATGCCCGGCACCCGGGTCGAAGCCGGCCAGCCGGTCTGCACGCTGCTCGCGCATGCGCCTTCGGTGGATGCGGTCCGGCACGCGCTCGACGCGCAACACACGCTGGTTCTGCAACGCATCGAAAGCTGCCGCGAGCCGTTGCAAGCGTCTTCTCCTGCCTCGCTACCTACGCCCTTTCATGAGTCCGACCGTGACATCATCCACTGCCACTCCTGACCCTGCCCGTCCGCCGCTCGCGGACGCCGCCGCGCTGAGCGTCAACGCGCTCAGCGAACGTCTCGTGACGCGTCTCGTCGACGATGCGCCGCGCTTTGGCGCCGCCGTCAGCCGCACGGAGAACGGCACCGTGCTGGTGGACGCGGGCGTCGACGCGCCGGGCAGCATCGCCGCGGGCGTGCTGATCGCGCGCATCTGCATGGGCGGGCTCGGCCATGTGACCGTGCGCGAGAGCCTCGATGCAAGGCCGCTCTGGCCGAGCACGATTGAAGTGCGGACCTCGTGGCCCGTACTCGCGTGCCTCGGCAGCCAGTACGCTGGGTGGAGCCTCGCCGCTACCAAGGAACAGACCGGCGGCAAGAAGTTCTTTTCGCTCGGCTCGGGGCCGGCACGGGCGCTTGCCGTCAAGGAGCCGCTTTTCGCGGAGCTCGGCTACCGTGACCGTCACGAGCGGGGCGCGCTAGTGCTTGAAGTGGACCGTCTGCCGCCTCAGGTGATTGTCGACAAGGTGCTCAACGACTGCTCGCTCGCGCCGCAGCAACTGACACTTGTCACCACGCCGACACACTCTGTGGCGGGAACGGTGCAGGTGGTGGCGCGGGTGGTGGAAGTTGCGCTGCACAAGACACACGTGCTGGGCGTCGCGCTCGACGAAGTGGTCGAGGCCGGCGGCTCCGCGCCGTTGCCGCCGCCCGCGCCGGACGGCATTCAGGCAATGGGACGCACCAACGACGCGATCCTGTACGGCGGCCGCGTGCATCTCACCGTCAGGCACGACGCGGTGGCAAGACAGCTCGCCGCGGAACTGCCGGCCTCCAACTCGCGCGATCATGGCCGCCCGTTTGCGGACATCTTCACGTCGTTCAACTACGACTTCTACCAGATCGACCCTGCGCTGTTCGCGCCCGCCGAAGTGTGGGTAAGCAGCCTCGAAAGCGGCGCGACGTATCACGGCGGCGCTGTGAACGCGGAGCTGCTGCATGCGCAATGGAGCGGCAAGCCATGAGCCCGCCGTTGCCGCTTGCTCGCGCTGAAGGGGACGGCGACGCCAGCGCAGCAGGCGCCCAAGCCCCGCTGCGCATTGCGATCATGACCGACGAAACCGGCTGGCACACCGGCCGCCTGAAAAAAGCGTTTCGCGCGCGCGGCGCCGACGCGCGTTGCGTCGATCTCGCGGACTGCCGGATCGACACGACATGGCAGCCGCACGGGCTGATGCTGCCGGGTTTCGGCCACACGCTGCCCGACGCGGTGTTCGTGCGCGGCATCGCCGGCGGCACGTTCGAGCAGGTCACGCTGCGCCTCGGCATTCTGCATGCGCTGCGCGAATCGGGCGTGCCGGTATATAACGACGCGCGCGCGATCGAGCGCAGCGTCGACAAGTCGATGACCAGCTTCTTGCTGCACCGCCACGGCGTGCCGACGCCCGCGACATGGGCGGGCGAATCGGCCGCATTCGCGCAACGCGTGCTGATGCGCGAGGCAGCGGCCGGCCGCCAGGTCGTCCTCAAGCCGCTGTTCGGCTCGCAGGGCCACGGCCTGAAGCGGCTCGGCGCGCGCCGCGCGGCGCCTGCCCTGCTCGCGCCGCTGCCTTCGCTCAAACCATATAGCCAGGTGGCGTACCTGCAGCGTTATATCGACGGCGGCCGCACCGGCTTCGACTGGCGCGTTCTCGTGATCGGCGGGCGGGCGGTGGCGGCGATGCGGCGGCTCGGCGGCAAGGGCTGGATTCACAACTTCGCGCAAGGCGCGACCTGCGAAGCGGCGGAACTGACCGCGCCGCTCGCGCAAACCGCCGTGCGGGCGACCGAGGCGCTCGGACTCGACTATGCGGGCGTCGATCTGATTCCCGATCCGCACGACGCCGCCAGGCCGCTCGTGCTCGAGGTGAACGGCGTAGCGGCGTGGCGCGGGCTGCAATCGGTGACGCCCGTAGATGTGGCGGCCGCGCTCGTCGACGATCTGCTGTTTCGCAAGCTGCCGGTGCAGCGCGGCGCGCCTGCGCTTGCTGCAAGCGGCGAGGCGTCGGTGGTGGCGCTGCATGGACGACATGGCTGAACCGGCACGCGAGTCAGGCGGCGCTCCGCCCGTCCCTGCCGACGAGCGCATTCGCGCCGCCTTCCTCACGGCTTGCCGGCTCGACGTCGAAACGCCGAAGCCCGGCAACGTCAGCATGGACAGCGAGGGCCACGGCATGAGTGCGGCGCAGTTCGTCGCGAGCGCCGAGGCCGCCGCCGACGCGCTGCTCGCGCGCGGTGCGCCAGTGGGCCGGCGCGTTCTCGATGCCGTCGCGCGCACGCGCGCGGCCGTCGGCTGCAATACGAACCTCGGCATTCTGCTGCTGATTGCGCCGCTCGCAGCCGCGCTCGAACAAGCCGCGCGCCCGCTCACCCAGCAAGCCTGGCACGCCGCCACCGAACGCGTGCTCGCGCAGCTCGACCTCGACGACGCGCGCCTCGCGTACCGTGCAATCGCCCTCGCCAATCCCGGCGGTCTGGGCGACGCCCCTGAGCAATCCGTGCATCACGCGCCGACTGTTGGCCTGCGCGACGCGATGGCGCTTGCCGCCACGCGCGACAGCATTGCCCGTCAATATGCCGAGGGTTTTCGCGACATCTTCGAAACCGGGCTCGATGCGTTGCGCGAACTTCCGGCCGCTCTGCCGCAGGCCGCGACGCTCAACGTGTTTCTGCGCTTCCTCGGCGCCTTACCCGACTCGCACATTGTGCGTAAGCACGGCGCGGCCGTGGCGCAGAGTGTCACGCTTGCGGCACGCGCGAAGCGCGCGCAATGGCGGCGCACCCTCGGCGAAGCGGGCGGCGCGGCGGCCGGCGTGCCGCTAGCGGCATGGGATGCCGAGCTCAAAGCCGCCGCCATCAACCCCGGCACGAGCGCGGACCTGACGGTGGCCACGCTGTTCGTCGCGCTGTGCCTCGCAGAGCCGGGCGACGCGAGCGGCTCGCGCCACGCGCCCTGAACACGACCGCACCGCGCATTGGCACGGATTCTGTTAGTGAATGCCATCGTGCATCAACCGCCGCCCGCCGCTCGCGGACCAGGAGCGTGACAGGCGGCATGTCAGTCAGTCGGCAAGTCCCCATCACTCATCGGAGGAACAGCATGGCCAAGATCAACCGCGTCCTGATAGGAGAGTCGCTCGTCGGCGACGGCAACGAGGTCGCACACATCGACTTGCTGATGGGACCGCGAGGTTCCGCTGCGGAAACCGCATTCTGCAATGCGCTCACCAATAATAAGGATGGCTTCACATCGCTGCTCGCAGTGGTCGCGCCCAATCTGCTCGCGAAGCCGAATACGATCCTCTTTAACAAGGTGACGATCAAGGGCGCGAAGCAGGCCGTGCAGATGTTTGGACCAGCGCAACACGCGGTTGCGCTGGCAGTCGCGGACAGCGTCGAGGACGGCACGATCCCCGCAGACGAAGCCGACGACCTGTTCCTGTGCGTCGGCGTGTTCATTCACTGGCAGGCGGAAGACGACAAGAAGATTCAGGAGTACAACTACAAGGCCACGCGCGAGGCGATTCAACGCGCTGTAAGAGGCGAGCCGACGGCTGCCGAGGTCGTGTCGAAGAAGAGCAGCGTCGCCCACCCGTTTGCACCGAACTGATGATGACGCAAGGCCCGCGCCGTGCAGGCGGCAAGCGCAAAGCGCCGCCGCGCGGGCCGTCAGCTTGCGCCCTGGTGCCATTGCTCTGAAGAGGCATGAGATGACCCTACGATGTCGCGCGCTCGCGGCCTGCGCCTGCATTGCGCTCACCGCGCCGCTCGCCTGGGCGGACGGCGAGGCGCCGGCCGCAGCGGCCCCGACGGGCGGTTACAACTATCCCACCACGGGGCGCGTCGAATACGTGCTCACCTGCATGGACGAAAACGGACACGACTTCGCGAACGTCTACAAATGCTCGTGCGTGATCGACAAAATGGCCACCGCGCTGCCCTATGACGATTTCGTCGACCAGTCCACGTTTTCCCGCTACGCAACGCTCGGCGGCGAAGGCGGCGCCGAGTTTCGCGTCGACCACGCGAAGGCGCAGACGAAGCAATTCCGCACGTTGCAGGCCGACGCTTACCGCAGTTGCGGGCTCGGCGGCGACAAGACGGCGGCATCGAAATAGCGGTTAACGCGGCTGGGCGGCTGGGCGGCGGCTGTCGCGTGCGCAGCGCCTGGTTGCGCCCGCAGCCGTTTGCGGCGCACACGGCGCCCTGTTTGCGCACGCGGCGGCGAACCGGCCGCCGCGCATCGCCTTCGCGTCAGTTCGGAATCAGCCCTTCGCCGAGCGACGCATAATCCGCGACACCGTTTTGCGTATGCGCCGCCTTCGGCATGTCGCTGCGCTGCCGTTCTATCTGCACGCCGACGGCCGCCACGTCGTCGAATTTGGCCGGCTTGGCCAGCGCCACGCGTACCCAGTGGGCGCCGAAATCATTGATCAGCAAACGCGCCACCGCTTCGGCCAGCGCTTCGAGCAGACGCACGCCGTGCGATTCGAGCAGCGCGTGCAGCGCGGCGCGCACCGCCGCATAGTTGATGGTGTCCTCGATACGATCGGTCGCACACGCGCGGATCGCGGGCACGCCGATGGCCAGATTCATCCGCACCGGTTGCGGCACATGAAGCTCGCTGCTGTCGATCCCTATAATCGTCTGACCGATAAAGTTTTCGATGAACACAATGTCCATGCGACCCGCCGGCTTATCCCCGGACACTCCTGCCGACGGCGCCTCCGAAGACACACCCCACGGCGCGCTCGCGCGGGGCGCGCCGGCATCCGCGGCAACGGAAAAGCTGGCGAGGCGAACGGTGTCGATACGGTCCATGGTGTACTCCGCCGCATAGCGGCAACAAGTTAAAAGACGCAACCCGGGTAAACGCAGGTAGTACAGGATGAGCCGTCCGCAGAGCAGTCTGCGTCGCCAAGCCCCGGCTAGCAGCCCGCTACGGCGTGCCCTCCATCAAAGCAAAAAACGGGCACAGACTGTACTATTGATGCGACTTCGTATTGAACACGAACGACATCGGGCGTAGAGTTTTAAGCCAACGCCTGACAAAGGCACAGATGAGACAGATAGCAGGCACCTAGCAGGCTGATTACTCACTGCGCATACGGACCCAGAAGCCGCGGCGCGAGGGGATGACATTATCGATAAAGCGGCACGCGTAGACGCGCACTGCACCGCCACGCGAAGGCAGCATCCGCGAGAGCGACGCAAGGCGCGCATGAATGCGCCGCAACGGAGACGAACCCCATGTCGTTGCTCGCTGACAGCTCCATGCACGTCCGTGAAATCTTCAACGTCGTCAATCATCAATTGGCGACGCGGCCGACGAGCGAGCCCGTCGCTCAGTCGTGGGCGCGTTGCGTCAATGAATTCCAGCTCGATCCTTCCCGTTTCGTTGCGCCGCCCATCCTGACGGAGTACGAACTAAGCGCGCGCCGCGAGGCAATGGGCGACCTCATCGCGTGTTCAAAGCTGGAAATGACCACGCTCTATCAGCAGTTGGCCGATCCGGAACTGGCAGTGGTGCTGGTCGACGCGGGCGGCGTGATCGTCCACCAGGTTTCTTCCGTGCCGTTTGCCGAGGCGGTGGCCTCCGACGGCTTTCGCGTCGGCGCCCTGTGGAGCGAGCGTGAAGCCGGCACCAACGGAATGGGCACGTGTCTCGCCGAGCGCGACTGCATTGCCGTGTGCCAGCACGAGCATTTCTATCCACGCTATACGTCCCTCACGTGCTCGGCCGCGCCGATCTTCGACGACAGCGGCGAAATAGCCGGCGTGCTCGACGTGACAAGCCGCTCGAAGCTGTTGCAGCAGCACTCGCTGGTGCTTGTGGGCATGTCGCGGCAAATGATCGAAAACCGGCTGATCGACGCGCGCTACCGGCACGCGAACATGATTCATTTCCACAGCCGCCCTGAATTCGTCGGCACGCTGCACGGCGGCAAGCTGGCGGTCGCGGACGACAGCACCGTGCTCGCCGCCAACCGCAGTGCGCTGTTCCAGCTCGGCTTCCGCTCGCTTGGCGAATTGCGCGGACGACGTATCGACGAGGCGTTCAACGCGTCGCTCGAGGACATGATCGCGCGCAGCATTCGCGGCTCGTTCCATCCGGTCACCGTGTACAGCGCCAACGCGACCAACCGTTTCTTCCTGATCGCGCAGGCCGCGCAAAACGCCGCAGGACGCGGCACACGCGTTGCCGTCGCGGCGCCCGTGCCGCGCACGAGCACGCCGGAAAAGCGCGCGCCCGCCGCCCGGCTCGACGAAATTGCGCATCTGGAGTTCGGCGACCCGCGCATGGCCTCGCAAATCCAGCTGGGCGCGCGCGTGGTGCAACGTAAGATCCCGATCATTCTCAGAGGGCAAACGGGCACCGGCAAGGAAGTGTTCGCGCAGGCGCTGCACAGCATTAGCCCGCTTTCGTCAGGGCCGTTCGTGCCGGTCAATTGCGCGTCGCTGCCGGAGAATCTGATTGAGAGCGAACTGTTCGGCTATCGGGCCGGCGCATTCACCGGCGCGCAGCGCGAGGGAAGGCGCGGCAAGATCGTGCAGGCCAACGGCGGCACACTGTTTCTCGACGAAATCGGCGACATGCCGCTGGCGCTACAGGCGCGGCTGCTACGCGTGATCGAAGAGCACGAGGTGACGCCGCTCGGCGCGGAGACAACCGTGAAGGTCAACTTCCAGTTGATCAGTGCGAGTCACCGCAATCTGCTCGAACTCGTGCACAGCGGCCAGTTCCGCGAGGATCTGTATTACCGGCTCAAGGGCGTCGAGCTGAATCTGCCGCCGCTCGCGGAGCGGGTCGACAAGCTTCCGCTGATTCATCATCTGCTCGAAGCTGAAACCGAGGGCGATCCGCCCGAACTGACGAAGGAAGCCGAGCAGGCGTTGCTGAGCTATGCCTGGCCGGGCAATATCCGCCAGTTGCGGCACGTGTTGCAGATGGCAATCGCGCTGTGCGACGGCCAGCCCATCCGCTGTGACGACCTGCCGGCCGAGGTCACGCAGCGCGCGCCGGACATGCCGCTGCCGGGCATGTCCCAGGCCATGTCCCAAGCCGTGTCCCAGGCCGTGTCGCCGGCTGCTCCGCACGCAGCGGCGCAGGCTGCCCCGCATGCCGACGACGACGCCGATCTGTCCGCGCTGAATGCAATCCAGTTGAACGAGCGCGAGACGGTGCTAACGCTGCTCGAGGAGAATCGCTGGAACGTCAGCAATGTGGCGAAGGCGCTCGGCATCAGCCGCAACACGCTGTACCGCAAAATGCGGAGGCTGCATATCCGTCTGTCGCACGACGGCTCGGGTCATGACAGCGCAGAAGCCGACGACGCAGCGGACGACCCAGCGCCGCACGCAACGGCCGCCGAAGCGTTCCCGGTCAACGCCTCGCCTCGCACGCATCACGCATGACCGAGGCGCCCGCTCGCAAGCTTGCGGAGTTCAAGCCCGACGCGCGCTTTGCATGGTGCGTGACCGGCTCCGGCCATCTGCTGGAGGAGTCGATCGAACTTGCACTCGCGTTGCCGCGCACGGACCTCTTTCTCTCCGCCGCCGCCGAGGAAGTGCTGCCGCTCTACGGCTGGAAGCTGCCTAAACTGCGCGAGCGCTTCAACGTGTTCCGCGACAAAAGCGCGAGCGGCGTGCCGGTCGGCATGCTGTATCACGGCATGTATCACACTGTCATCATCGCGCCGGCCACCAGCAATACGGTGGCCAAATGCGCGTTCGGCATCTCCGATACGCTGCCCACCAACATGTATGCTCAGGCGGGCAAGCAATGCATTCCGGGCATCGTCTTTGCATGCGATACGGAGCCGACCGTGGTCACGCAAAGCCCCAATGAATGGGTCGAACTGCGGCCGCGAGCCATCGAACTCGACAACGTGGAGCGCCTCTCGCGCTTTGAATACACGAGCGTCGTGCGCTCGCTGGATGAACTGAAGACCGCGCTCCATCAACGGCTCGCGACGCTCCAACTTGCATGACATGGACCACATCGTCTTCCTGACAGGGCGGCTTGCCGAAAAGAGCCTCGCGCGCGTGCTCGAAAGCATGGCGCCGGCGCCGTTCAGTTGGGAGATTCGCGAGATCGGCCTGCAGGTTGCCGCGCTCATGACCGCCGACATGATCCGCCGACGTGTGTCCGCGCCGCTCGCCGCGCAGCGCGTGATCGTGCCGGGGCGCTGCCGTGGCGACCTTGCCGCGCTCAGCGAGCACTACGGCGTGCCGTTCGAACGCGGGCCGGAAGAGGTAAAAGATCTGCCGCAATTCTTCGGCCGTGAGGCCAGGCCCGTCGATCTGTCGCGGTACGAAACGGAGATTTTCGCGGAGATCGTCGATGCGCCTCGTCTCGATCTCGACGGCATTGCCGCGCGCGCCCGCGAGTATGCGGCGCAGGGCGCGGATGTGATCGACATCGGCTGCCTGCCCGAAACGCCGTTTCCGCATCTCGAAGATGCCGTGCGCCGCCTGAAGGCCGAAGGCTATCGGGTCAGCGTCGATTCGATGCGCAGCGAAGAGCTATTGCGCGGCGGCCGCGCGGGCGCGGACTATCTGATGAGCCTGAACCTCGACACGGTGTGGATCGCCGACGAAGTGCCGTCTACACCGATTCTGGTTGCACGCGACCCGCGCGACCCCGCGTCGCTTGACGCCGCTATCGAACAGTTCGCCGCGCGAGGCCGCGCATTTCTCGCGGACCCGATTCTCGATCCCATACCGTTCGGTCTGGCGACGTCGATCGCGCGTTACGTGCAGCTGCGCGAACGTTACCCTGACGTGGACATCATGATGGGCATCGGCAACGTGACCGAGCTCACCGAGGCGGATACGAGCGGCATTAGCGCGGTACTGCTCGGCATGGCTGCGGAGCTTCGCGTGAGCGCCGTGCTCACCACCTCTGTGAGTCCGCATGCACGGCGTGCGGTGCGCGAAGCCGACCTCGCGCGCCGCGTAATGCACGCCGCGCGCGAGGCGCAAGTGCTGCCCAAGGGCATCAACAGCGATCTTGCAACCGTTCACGCGAGACGGCCGTTCCCCTACAGCGCCGCCGAAATCGACGAGTTCGCGCGCGATATTCGTGATCCTAATTTTCGCGTTCAGATAAGTGCCGACGGCATCCACGTCTATAACCGAGACGGTCACCTCAAAGCCGGTGACCCGTTCCAATTCTATCCGCAGCTTCATCTTGAAGCCGACGGCGGCCACGCGTTCTATATGGGCGTGCAGCTCGCGCGCGCAGAAATTGCATGGCGCCTCGGCAAGCGTTTCGATCAGGACCAGCCGCTCGACTGGGGCTGCGCTGTCGAGCGGCCGGAACAGGATCTGTCCGCATGGTGCGCGCCCGGCGAGACGATGAAAAAGCGCTGAAGCGTATCGCTCGAAACTGTCGGAACCTGCGCCCTCTTTAGCGCGCTTCGGCCAAAGCGCACTCGCGGCCCTCGCCGCCTTCGCTGAGCCGCGCCAGTTCGCCGCGCATTTCTCCTATAGCCTGCGCATAGTCATGTGCGCCGAAAACCGCCGAACCCGCCACGAACACGTCTGCGCCCGCCGCCGCGATCTCTGCGATGTTCGACGCCTTCACGCCGCCATCCACTTCGATCAGCAGCGCGCGGCCGGTACGCTGCATCGTGGCATCGACGCGTTCGCGCAGCGCGCGCAGTTTGGCGAGTGTCTCGGGTATGAACGCCTGACCGCCGAAGCCGGGATTCACCGACATGAGCAGCACCACGTCGAGCCGCTCGATCACATGATCGAGCACGGCAAGCGGCGTGGCAGGATTAAGTGCGAGTCCGACCCGCGCGCCGTGGCTTCTGACCAGTTCGATGGTGCGGTGTACGTGCAGCGATGCCTCCGGATGAAAGCTGATCGTGTTTGCGCCCGCCTCGGCAAAACCGATGACAAGCGGATCCACCGGCATGGTCATCAAATGGACGTCGACCGGCACGCGGGTGTGCGGGCGGATCGCGGAGCAAACGAGCGGCCCCACCGTCAGATTCGGCACGTAGTGGTTATCCATCACGTCGAGATGAATCCAGTCGGCGCCGGCCGCCGTGACATCGCGAATCTCGTCTGCGAGGTGCGCGAAATCCGCCGACAACAGTGAAGGAGCAATCAGAAAATCACGCATGGCTCTCTCCTTGCGCTCAGTGATAGCGGCGCGCCATCGCGTCCAGCGGCAACGGCTTGATGCGCGGCGCCTGCCCCGCGCAGCCGAAAGCTTCGAAGCGCTCGACACACACGCTGCGCGCGGCAGCCGTAGCCGCCTTCAACGCGGCTCGCGGATCGAATTCGGCGCGGGCGTTCGCCATCGACTTGCGCATTGCGCCGCTCATCGCGAGCCGGATGTCGGTGTCGATGTTCACCTTGCGCACACCGTGAGCAATGCCGCGCCGAATTTCCTCCACGGGCACGCCATAAGTGGTGGGTATGTCGCCGCCGTATTCACGGATCACCGCAAGCCATTCCTGAGGCACCGAAGACGACCCATGCATCACAAGATGCGTGTTTGGAATCCGTTCGTGTATCTCGACGATCCGATCGATCGCGAGAATATCGCCGGTAGGCTGGCGGCTGAATTTATATGCGCCATGCGATGTGCCAATCGCGATGGCGAGCGCATCCACGCCGGTGGCCGCGACGAAAATCTCGGCTTCTCCCGGGTCGGTCAGCAGATCGTCGCGCGCGAGCTGGCCTTGCGCGCCGACGCCGTCCTCTTCGCCGGCCGTGCCCGTTTCAAGCGAACCCAGACAACCCAATTCCCCTTCTACGGAAACCCCCACCGCGTGCGCCGCCTCGACCACCCGGCGGCTCACGTCGACGTTGTAGTCATATGTGGCGGGCGTTTTCTGATCGGGCAGCAAGGAGCCGTCCATCATGACCGATGTGAAGCCTGAGCGGATGGCCTGTTGACACACCGCGGGGCTCGCGCCGTGGTCCTGATGCAGCACGAGCGGAATGTCCGGATGCGCCTCGAGCGCGGCCAGCACGAGATGGCGCAGATAAGGCTCGCCGGCATACTTGCGCGCGCCCGCCGATGCCTGGAGGATCACCGGGCTCGCGGTTTCTTCGGCGGCCTGCATGATCGCGTGGATCTGCTCCATGTTGTTGACGTTGAACGCGGGCACGCCGTAACCGTGTTCGGCCGCGTGATCCAGCAGTTGACGTAGTGCGATAAAGGCCATTGCTAACTCCTCGAAGACAAATCGGATTCTGTGTGCCGCTCATGCAAAGCGCTGCACTGCAAGGCGCGCTTCGTCCGCCACGGCCTGGGCCGTCAGCGCGAAATGTTCGAACAGCGCGGCTGCGGGCGCGGACTCGCCAAAAGTGTCGATGCCCACCACGCCACCTTCCAGCCCCACGTACTGCCGCCAGAACGCGCGCACCCCGGCTTCCACGGCCACGCGCGGCACGCCCGGCGGCAGCACTGCTGCGCGCCATACATCCGGTTGCCGGTCGAACACGTTCGTCGACGGCATGGAGACGACGCGTGCGACGATGCCTGCTTCCGCAAGTAGCGGGAGTGCTTCGAGTGCGAGCGATACTTCGGATCCCGTAGCAATCAGCACGACCCGAGCACGAACGTCCGCCGGGGTGCCTTGCGCGCCTTCTGGCGGCCAGTCGCGCAGTACGTAGCCGCCCCGCTCTATCGCTTCGAGTTGCACGCTGTCGCGTGTGACAAACGGCAGGTTCTGGCGGCTCAGCAACAGACATGACGGCCCATCGCGCTCGATCGCACTGGCCCACGCGCGCGCGGTTTCCACCGTATCGCACGGGCGCCAGACGTCCAGCCCGGGAATCAGCCTCAAGCTCGCTGCATGCTCGACCGACTGATGGGTGGGCCCGTCTTCGCCGAGCCCGATCGAATCGTGCGTGAACACGAAGATCGAGCGCGTCTTCATCAATGCGGCCATGCGCAGCGCGTTGCGCGAGTAGTCGGAAAACGTGAGGAACGTGCCACCGAAGGCGATATGCCCGCGATGCAGCGCGATGCCGTTGATCATCGCGCTCATGCCGAACTCGCGCACGCCATAGTGCAAATAGTTGCCGCCTTGCAGGCCGGTGTCGTCCGCATGCACGTGGATTGCGGCCTGCCAGTCGGTGAGGTTCGAGCCTGTCAGGTCCGCGGAGCCGCCGAGCAGTTCCGGCAACGCGCGGGCGAGCACGGCGATGGTCTGCTGCGAGGCCTTGCGCGTGGCGATGGATTGCGCCGCGCTGTCGGCGTCGCGCAGCAGCGCGTGAACCGTGTCGCGCCAATGGGCCGGCAGCGCGCCTTGCGTCCTGCGCTCGAATTCGGCGGCCTCGTGCGGATAATGCCTGCGATAGGCTTCGAAGCGGCGCTTCCATTCCGCCTCGGCCGCCTCGCCGCGCGCGCTCGCATCCCACTGTTTGCGCACGTCTTCGGGCACGACGAACGGCGCGTGCGGCCACCCCAGCGCGCGCCGCGTATTCGCAACCTCGTCGGCACCCAGCGGCGCACCGTGCACGTCATGCGTGCCGGCTTTGCCCGGCGAGCCTTTGCCGATCACCGTGCGGCAGCAGATCAGCGTGGGCCGGCCGGCGTTGCGCGCGTCCTGCAGCGCACGGTCGACCGCGTCCGCATCGTGGCCGTCCACGTCGCGCACCACGTGCCAGCCGTATGCGGTGAAACGGGCGGGCGTGTCGTCGTTGAACCACTGCGCGACATGGCCGTCGATGGAAATGCCGTTGTCGTCGTACAGCACCGTGAGTTTGTCGAGTTTCAGCGTGCCCGCGAGCGACGCCGCCTCGTGGGAAATGCCTTCCATCAGACAGCCGTCGCCCGCAAACACATATGTGCGGTGATCCACAATCGTATGGCCCGGACGATTGAACTCGCGAGCGAGCAGGGCCTCGGCCAGCGCCATGCCGACCGCGTTGGCAAGCCCCTGCCCCAATGGGCCAGTGGTGGTCTCGACGCCGGGCGTGACGCCGACCTCCGGATGCCCCGGCGTTTTGCTGTGCAATTGACGAAAGCGTTTGAGCTCGTCAATCGGCAGATCGTAGCCCGTAAGATGCAGCAATGCGTACAGCAGCATCGAGCCGTGTCCGTTTGACAGCACAAAGCGGTCGCGGTCCGGCCATGCCGGATTGCGCGGATTGTGCTTCAGATGCCGGTCCCACAGCGCGACGGCAATCTCGGCCATGCCGAGCGGCATGCCGGGGTGGCCCGACTTCGCCGCTTCGACGGCGTCGATCGCGAGCATGCGCAGCGCGTCGGCCATCAGGCGGATGTCAGGCAGTTCAAGCGATTGTGCAACAGCGCTCATCGAATTTCTCCTTCGAAACGGAAAGCAGGTGTCTCGCGTAAAGCGGCGAGGCTCACGCTCGCGAGCGCCGGTCGATCAGTTGCAGAATCATCGGCGTGAAGATCAGTTGCATGGCAAGGCCCATCTTGCCGCCTGGCACGACGATGACGTTCGGGCGCGACATGAAGGAGTCGTGCAGCATGGTCAGCAGATACTGGAAGTCGATGCCCTTGGGACGCGCAAAGCGGATCACGACGAAGCTCTCGTCCGGCTGCGGAATTTCCCGCGCGATGAATGGGTTCGACGTGTCCACGGTCGGTACGCGCTGGAAATTCACATGTGTGCGGGAAAATTGCGGACAGATGTAGTTCACGTAATCAGGCATACGCCGCAGAATCGTATCGACCACCGCCTCGTGCGAGTAACCACGCATGGTCTGATCGCGATGCAGTTTCTGAATCCATTCGAGGTTGATGATCGGCACCACGCCTATCAGCAGGTCCGCATGCCGCGCAATATCGATGCGCTCAGTCACGGCCGCGCCATGCAGGCCCTCGTAGAACATCAGGTCGGTGCCGGGCTGCACGTCTTCCCACGGCGTGAAGGTGCCGGCGTCCTGTTTGTAAAGACGCGTTTCGGTTTCGTCATGCACGTAATGGCGGAATTTGCCGCTGCCGTTTTCTCCATAGCTTGCGAACAGCGCCTCCAGTTCCTCCAGCAGATTCGCCTGCGGCCCAAAGTGGCTGAAGTTAGGCACGCCGTCGCGCTCGTGCTGCTTCATGGCCTCGCGCATGCCGTTACGGTCGTAGCGATGAAACGCGTCGCCTTCCACAATCTGCGCGTTGATCTTTTCGCGCCTGAAAATATGCGTGAAGCTCTTCATCACGGTGGTGGTGCCGGCGCCGCTCGAACCGGTCACCGCGATAATCGGGTGTTTGACTGACATGCGCTTGTCTCCGGATAGTAGTGTTGTGTTCGGCCATGTTCTGAACCGCTGACGCGAGTCCCGGTTCGCGCAATCAGGCGGTAAAGCCCGGCAAGAAAAGCGAGCGGCGGCCAAAAAGCGGTGACGTGAACGGCTGGTCCTCGCCACGGTCGTATTCGCCGTGATAGCGCCCGATGCGCTCCACTTCGTTGCGCGAGCCGAGAATCACGGGCACGCGGCCATGCAGTGCATGCGGCACCACGTCGAGAATGCGCTCGCGGCCCGTAATCGAAAGCCCACCTGCCTGTTCGACCAGAAAGCTCATCGGGTTCGCTTCATACAGAAGCCGCAGGCGCCCTTCCATACCCGGCGTTTTCGAGTCCCGCGGATACATGAACACGCCGCCGCGCATCAGGATGCGATGCACCTCCGCGACCATCGACGCGATCCAGCGCATGTTGAAGTCCTCGGCGCGGCAGCCGGTGCGGCCGTCCTTGCACTCCTGCACGTAGCGGCGCACCGGCGGCTCCCAGAAGCGTTCGTTCGATGCGTTGATCGCAAACTCCGCCGTGTCCGCGGGAATGCGGATATTCGAATGCGTGAGCACGAAATTGCCGATGTCGCGTTCGAGCGTGAAGCCATGCGTGCCGCTGCCTACCGAGAGCACAAGCATGGTCGAAGGGCCGTAGATCGCGTAGCCCGCCGCCACCTGCTCGCGGCCAGGCCTGAGGAAAGCCGAGTCGCTGACCGGCTCCTGTGCATCGACGCTGGCTCCCTCCACATTGCGCAGTACCGAGAAGATGGAGCCGACCACGCCGTTGATGTCGATGTTCGACGAACCGTCGAGCGGATCGAATGCGAGCAGATAATCGCCGCGCCGATAGCCTTGCGGAATCGTGTAGACGCGCTCCATTTCCTCCGAGACCATCGCCGCGAGCAGTCCATCCCACTCGCAGTGCTGCACGAAGACTTCGTTGGTGGCGACGTCGAGCTTCTTCTGCTCTTCGCCATGCGTGTTGATGCTGTGCGCCGAGCCGTAGTGGCCGCCGAGCGCGCCCTTGGTGAGCATCGCCGAAATCGACTTGATGGCCGCAGCCACATCGATCAGCAGCGCGGAAAGGCCCGCGTTCTGCGCCCCGTCCGCCGTGCAAGGCTGGCGGTCGAGCGTGTCGATCAGAAACTTCGAAAGGGTCGTACGTCCGTCTTGCATGGCGATCTCCTGAGGTTTTTCTGGGTCAGCCTGGCGGTGCCGTGGCGGGGCGCTGCGCGCCGGGCGTCGCGGGCGTTACGTTTGCGTGCGTGTTCGATGCAATCGCGAGCGGGTTAGCGGAATCGGCGGATTCAGCGGCGGAATCGGCGGACTCAGCGGAATCGGCGGACTCAGCGGTTGACAGAACCGGCGCGACGAACACGCGGCTCGCGCGAATGTCCTCGGCAGCGATCAGCGTCAACGCGGCGGCGTCGATGGGCGCGGCGCCCTCCATTGCTCGCGCGAACAGACGATTGGCCTGGCGCAGCCGCGAGCGGTCGAGCGCATTGCGCACCGAACGTGCATTGGCAAAATTCGGCTGACGGGTGCGCAACGCGAGGTACTCCGCAAAAGCGCGCCGTGAGTCGGTGTCGAAGCGGTAATGCATCGTGGCGAGCATGCGCTCCGCAATGTGGAGCAATTCCGCGTCGCCGTAATCGGGAAACGTAATGTGATGCGCAATGCGCGAGCGAAAACCCGGATTGCTTTCGAAGAAGACTTCCATTCGCGACGCGTAGCCGGCGAGAATCACGACAAGATCGTCGCGCTGGTTTTCCATGGTCTGCAGCAGAATTTCTATGGCCTCCTGACCATAGTCGCGTTCGTTTTCCGGACGGTACAGGTAATACGCTTCGTCGATGAACAGTACGCCGCCCATTGCGCGCTTGAGCACGTCACGCGTTTTCGGCGCAGTGTGGCCGATGTACTGGCCGACAAGGTCGTCGCGCGTAACGGAGACCAGATGATTGCGGCGAATATAGCCGAGCCGGTGCAGCACCTCGGCCATGCGCAATGCGACCGTGGTCTTGCCCGTGCCCGGATTGCCGGAGAAACACATATGCAGCGTCGGCGCGCCGCTCGCAAGGCCGAGCGATTCGCGCGCGCGCTCGACAAGCAGATGCGCAGCGATCTCGCGAATCCGCGTCTTGACCGGCGCGAGACCCACGAGATCGCGGTCGAGTTCCGCGAGCACCTCGCCAATGCCCGAGTCGCGATACAGCGCGGCGAGATCGATATTCGGCGGCAGCGCGAGGTTCATGGTTCAGCGCTCCGTCACGTAGCGTGCGCCGGAGGGCCGGTCGCTCGCGTAGCCCGCGAGCCCGTAACGTTGCACTCGTGCTGGCCCGTCCTGGCGCGTGAGACGAAAGCCCGGCTCTTCGTGCGGCCGGTTCACGATGAACGACAGACGCATGGTCTCGAAGCCGCGTACGGAATCGAATGCGTTGACCTTGATGTAGTGATCGGGCCGCGCCGCGCGGCATGCCTTCACTTCCTGAAGCACGCCCGCCGCGTCGTGCAGATCGAACATCGGCAGCCCCCACATTTCCCAATACGTATTGCGCGGATGCGGGTCGTCCGTGAATTCGACGGAACAGGCCCAGCCCTGGCTCAATGCATAGTCGATCTGCAAACTGATTTCCTCGTCGGTCAATTCCGGCAGGAAGGAAAACGTGCCCTGTGTAATACGCATGACGTACCTCGCAATTGATTGGCTGCAACGTTCGAACGGCGTACACGGTCTCCCGCACAGTGCAGCGGCACTGCTGCGAGACTGCATCAGGAATGGTGTGATACGCCTCTGTTTAAGGCACTTTCGTTACTTGAGTGACCTAGGCCACTTGCGTGACCCGAGCCACTCACGCCGCCGTCGGCGTGGCGGCGAAATCCGGCGAATCTGTCGACGCGTAATTGAAGGTCACGTCGCGCCAGGTGTCGAGCGCCTGCTTGAGCGGCCCGCACCAGCGCGCCGCGGCTTCGAGAATGTCCGGCCCTTCTTTGCGGATGTCGCGCCCTTCGTTGCGCGCCTTCACCATCGCTTCAAGCGCGACGCGATTGGCCACGGCGCCCGCCTGAATGCCGCCCGGATGACCAATGGTGCCGCCGCCGAACTGCAGAATCGCGTCGTCGCCGAACAGGTCGAGCAGCTGATGCATCTGCCCCGCGTGAATGCCGCCCGAGGCGACCGGCATCACCTTGCGCAGGCCGGCCCACGGCTGATCGAAGAAAATTCCGCGCGACAGGTCCACTTCGTTGCGCGCCTCGCGGCATACGTTGTAAAACCCTTGCACTGTCAGCGGATCGCCTTCCAGTTTGCCGACCGCCGTGCCCGCATGCGCGTGATCGACGCCTGCCATGCGCAGCCACTTCGCGATCACGCGAAACGAAATGCCGTGGTTGCGCTGACGCGTGTAGGTGCTGTGCCCCGCGCGATGCAGGTGGAGAATCATGTCGTTCTTGCGCGCCCAGCGTCCCATCGACTGAATCGCGGTCCAACCGATCACCAGGTCGATCATGACGATGCATGAACCCAGTTCCTTGGCGAATTCGGCACGCTCGTACATGTCCTCCATGGTGCCCGCGGTCACGTTCAGGTAGTGGCCCTTCACCTCGCCGGTTTCGGCCTGCGCGCGGTTCACCGCTTCCATCGCAAAGAGGAAGCGGTCGCGCCAGTGCATGAACGCCTGCGAATTGATGTTCTCGTCGTCCTTCAGGAAATCGAGGCCGCCGCGCAAACCTTCATAGACGACCCGGCCATAGTTCTTGCCCGACAGCCCGAGCTTCGGTTTCACCGTTGCGCCGAGCAGAGGCCGGCCATATTTGTCGAGCCGCTCGCGTTCGACGACGATTCCCGTGGGCGGCCCCTGGAAGGTCTTCAGATAAGCAACAGGTATGCGCATATCTTCAAGGCGCAGGGCTTTCAACGGTTTGAAGCCGAACACATTGCCGATGATCGACGCGGTCAGGTTGGCGACCGAGCCTTCCTCGAACAGATCGAGTTCATAGGCGATGTATGCGAAGTATTGCGGCTCGCTCGCGCTGGATGCTGGCACCGGATCGACCCGATAAGCTTTTGCGCGGTACATGTCGCATGCGGTCAGACGGTCGGTCCACACCACGGTCCAGGTCGCCGTCGACGATTCGCCGGCCACTGCCGCGGCCGCTTCCTCCGGTTCGACGCCCGGCTGCGGCGTAATGCGAAAGAGCGCAATCACGTCCGTGTCTTTCGGCGTGTAATCCGGCTGCCAGTAGCCCATCTCGCGGTACTTCATGACACCCGCGGCATAGCGCTCGCGCGGATCGCCCGCATTGCGCGGCTTGTGGAGAGACTCGATCGCCGGTTGGCTGAAATCGTTCATGACGTTTCCTCGATGGTGGACAGGCGCGCTGCCGGAAGTACGAAGCGCTTGTGTGCACTGTAGGCAAGACCGTCATGAACGGGAATTCACGATTTTATTTGGCAGACTTAATCGATAGGTTATCTATCGCATATCGTGGAGCAGGTTTTTATTAGATGCGCGGAAAGGGAGTGTGGTCTGGTTTACGCGTGGCCGGACGAAAGGCGATCGTTAGTGACACCCGCACAAGGGTCTTTCATCCCCGGTGGCACACTTTGCTGCATTATCGGAACAGTGCGCCGCACGAAACGCCGTCAGGCCCGCGCGCTCCGCACGAGCGGGCGCGCGCACGCTGTCCGGCAAAAACCGGAGTGCGGCGCCGCATTGGCTGCACGCGTTGTCGTTGCCGGTCCGGCACGAAGCTTGCGTAGCCGATCATGCCCATGAAGTCCGGCACTCCGCCGGGCCGACGGCATGACGCTGTCTCAACCAATGGAGGAAGCATCTATGCAATGGACGACTCCGAGCTACACCGATATGCGTTTTGGTTTCGAAATCACGATGTATATCGCTACGCGTTAAGCCCGCATGGGCCGCGTAATGCGGCCCCTCTGCGAATCGACTCTTAATCGTCAGTAACACGGGCGGCCCGAAGCGCTGCCGCGACACGCGTTCCCATCCATGATCCACGAAACGATCGTCACTACCGCAGCGCGCGATGGCCGTCCTCATGTCGCGCCGATGGGAGCCCGTTATGAGGACGACTTTGTCATCCTGTCGCCTTTTCGTCCGTCCGTCACACTGGATAACATCGTCGCCACGCGTGCGGCGGTCCTCAATTTCACCACGGATGTCCGCGTGTTCGCGGGCTGCGTCACGCATTGCGCCACCGACTGGCCCACGCTCGCCGCGAGCCGCGTCGCGAGCGTGAGGCTCGCCGAATCGCTCGCCCATGCCGAGCTCGAATTGCACGAGTTGCGCGACGACAATGAGCGCCCTGTGCTGCGCATGAAATGCGTGCACCGCGAAACGCATGCGCCTTTCACGGGCTTCAACCGCGCGCAGGCAGCGGTCGTGGAAGGCGCGATTCTGGTGAGCCGCCTCTTCATGCTGCCGGCCGACAAAGTCGATCGCGAGATGGCCTATCTGCAGATCGCCATCGACAAAACCGCCGGCGACGCCGAGCGTACCGCGTGGGGCTGGCTCACGTCGGCTGTCGCCCGGCACCGCGAGCGGCTTGCGGCGCCCGGAGGCCAGGCCGCGTAATCGGGCTGACTCGGCCTGTTCCGGTCCCGACTCGGGCCTGACTCGGGCCTGACTCGCTGCATGGTTCGCCAGGTAGTCACTCTTGTTGTGCTTTTCCCGCTCTTTTCGGAGAACACCGATGACGGCATTGCTCGCGAGCGTCCGCTCGCACGACGAAGCATTGGACGCCGCTCGCGCCGGCGCTGACCTGATCGACCTCAAGGAGCCGAACATGGGCGCGCTTGGCGGCGTGTCGACCGGCGAGATTGCGCGGATTGTCCGCGAGCTTCGCGCCCGCTATCCGGTCAAGCCGATCAGCGCGACGATTGGCGACCTGCCGCCCGAAGCGCTCGATGAAATCGCCGCACGCGTGATCGAAGTCAGCGAAACGGGTGTGGATTACGTGAAAGTGGGCGTGACGCCCGGCCCAGCAGCACGCCGCTGCATAGAACATCTGGCGAACCTGCCGGCGGCGGTGGTGCCGGTCCTCCTATGCGACGGCGGCATGGACGGCGCACTGGTCGCGCACGCCGCGTCGCTCGGTTTTGCGGGCGTGATGTTCGACACCTCGGCCAAGGACGGCAGCACGCTATTCGACCACGTGGACAGCGATTCGCTCGCAAGATGGCTGCGGCTCATGCGCGAGCGAGGCGCGATGGGCGGGATCGCCGGGTCGCTCGGCTGGGCGCAGTTGGAGCAGATTCATGCGCTCACGCCAGACGTGACCGGATTTCGCACGGCGTTGTGCGTGGATGGCCGACGCTCGCGGCTCGATCCTCAACGCGTCGCTCAATGGGCCGAGGCGCTGCACAGTCGCTCCGGCGGTGTCCGCGCTGCGGACATCGCAGCGGATTACTCAGCTGATTACGGGGCAGCGGGAGCCGTCCCCGTCTGAACGGCACGCGGCATACGCTGGGCGCAGAGCAACAGCGCCCGCCGCACCCGCGCTCGTGCCATCATGCCGATGCGATGCAGGCATGCGCCGCGGCCCGAGCCGGCGCACGCCTGTCCTTCAGATCACCGGCGTGTTCAACAACCGGTCGCGCATCAATTCGACGTTGTCCTTGTTGAAAAGCTCGACCACGTAATTGGCTTCGTTCACGTAATCGACGAAGCGGCGGTCTACCACGCCCGAGGCCGCGAGCGTGTCGAGGCGCTCGTTTCCCGCAATCGGACAGGACTTCACGACGATGAGCCGCTCGGCGTTGAGCATGGTCGAGAGCCAGGCGGCGAGGCTGTCCGAGGTCGTGTCCCAGTTGCTCATTGCGTCGGGTGTGTCGCGCATCAATGCGGTCGGCACCCACACGGCGACATGGCCGTCGCGCAGCGCGCGGCGGATCTTCGCCTCGCTCGAGGCGAGCACGAGCTCGGGCAGCACGCCTTGCATGAGGAGCGCGTACTGGGTCATCGCGAGCAGACACATGTTGTGCGCGGCGAGATCGTCGAAACACCATTCGCTCTGATATTGCCGCACCTTGTCCGCGAAATCGCCACCGCCGGGAACAATGACGATGCGCCCGCCTCCCACCTCGCATAGCTCCATGAGCCACTGGCGCAGCGCCGGCTCGTGACTCAGGCTGCCCCCGATCTTGACCACCCACATGATCGTTGTCCTCGTTTGCGATTAACCTCGTTTGTTTGTCCGCTGTGCTGCTGGTTTGCCCGGGGGCTGGTCTCCTATGACTGCGGCGGCGTGCCGGGTTTGCCGTGCTCGCGCGGGCTGGGCCGGTTTTCCGCCTGTTCCGCCTGTTCCGCCTGTTCCGCCTGTTCCGCTTCGTCCGCTCAGTCCGCTGAGTCCGCTATTGCGACTCGCACGGCTCGCGGCTCTCGTTCCGCCGCAGCCATTCGTCGCACGGCTCATCATTCAGGCCGCGCGGCTAGTTCTCAAGCCGCCCGAAACGCCGCCCCGACACCATATGCGCCCTCGCCTGCTGCAGCATCGGGCGTCGCCGCAAGCAGCGCCACCGCCACGCTCGGCGCGCAGGTCGCGGCCCACTCCGCCTGCCCGGCCGCGCCGCCCGCGAGCGTGCCGAAATCGATATAGCCGCGCGCCTCCTCGCGGGCGAGCGCTGCCACGAGAAAACGTCCGCAGCCGGCGCCTACGAGCGGCGCGGCCGCCAGCTCGGGGTGCGCCGCCGTCACGCGCATCAGGTTCGCACTGATCTCGCGCAACTGCAGGTCGCGCCAGCGCAATGCAAACGCGCGCCACTCGGCAGGACTCGCTTCATGCGCGTCGCGGCCGATCATCCGTGCAATCCGTCTGCGGCTTGCCACTTCGGTCTTGGGGCCGTTGTCGGCGCTCGGGTACAGGTCGTATTGCGGCGCGAGTTCGCCCGTGAGCCGATAGACGTCGGCCGTGGTCGCGAACCATTCGTTCATCACGTTGACCGCCACGCCGCCAAATTCGACGCGACCCGCAATCCCGCACAGCGGCGTTCGCACCACGCCCTGGTACACGAGCTCGCCGGTCGCGAGCCGCCCGGCATCCGTCGATGCCCGCGCTACCACGCGCCCGTTCGCCACAGGAATGATGTCGGTGGTCGTGCTGCCCACGTCGATCAGCAGCGCGTTCGCAACCCGCGTCGCGAGCCAGCGCGCGGTCGCGAGCCAGTTCGCCGACGCCACGCTGCGCCAGCCGCCCGCGCAGGTCTCGCGCGTCAACCAGCCGGCCTCGCCTGCGTAAAAGGCGACGCGCGGCCCGAGCCGCTGCCCGAGCGCGGCGGCGATCGCGCGCACGCCCTGCGAACGGTCCTCGAACAGGTCGACCATCTCGCCGGTCATTGTCACCGCGTGGTGCGCGGCGTAGGTCTTCGCGGCCGGCCAGCGCTCGAACACCAGGTCGATCGTACGTTCGAGATGTTCGAGCCCCTGCCACAACGGGCAGGCCCATTGTCCGACGTCGAGCAGCACGCCGCCAGGATCGCTCATCGACACTTTGACGTGCGCGCCGCCGACATCCCAGCCGAACACCGGCGCGCGGCCCGTCGATTCCATGCGTGGCGCGTTCATGGCTGGGCTCCGCAAGCAGAGTGAGCGTCGAGCGAGCGCGCGGCAGCGGTATCCGGTTCGTTCGGTGCGCTCGTTTCGCCGCGCTCGCGCCGATGAATCCGCACGCCATGCGCCGCGAGCAACGCCGCCGACAGGTTGCGGCCAAGCGCGGCGGTAAGCCCCGCATAAGCGACGGTCAGGCGCGGATTGACCTCGATCACGACAGGCCCGCGCGACGGATGCCACACCACGTCTATCCCGGCAAAGCCGCGCAGCCCCGGAATGGCCTTCGCGACGCGCTCGGCAAGTGCGCGCAGCGTCTTGCCCTGGGCGCTGCCCATGTCGATCTGGTTGACCGTCACGCCGTCGAATTCGACGATGCTCGCGCGTTGCCCCGGCGCCGTACTCTCGAAGAGACCAATGCGCTGCCGGTTGATGCTGACAAGCTCGGCGCGCGCACCGTCGCAGATCAGCGAAAGACTCAACGGCTCACCGTCCACCCACTCCTGCAGTACCGGGTTGCGCGCGGCGGCCGCACGTGCGTCGTATTCGGCGCAAGCTTCGCTGAAGTCGTCGAATACGAACGTGTCCAGTCCGCCCGCGCCGTCGTCCGGCTTCACGACCCATTTGCTGCCGGCGTGCGCTGCCGCCCTGCCCGGTTCGATGGCCGGCGTGGTCGCAATGCCGTGCGCCGCGAGGCATGCGGCGGTCGCGCTCTTGCTCGACGCGACCCGGATCGCTTCCTTCGCGCAGCCGAGCCAGCGCGTCGCGCCCACCGCGTCGTACAGATGCAGCAGCAAGCCGTCGCACTCCGGAGCGATGATCCACGCATAGTCGTGCTGCCGCGCCGCGCGCGCGACGAAGGCCGTCATCGATTCGCCGGGCGCAGCCATACAATGGGCGAGCGCGGGGTCGACGCTTTCGAAGCGCGAGCTCGCAATGCTGACCTGCACGCCGTCGAGCCTGCGCAGGTCCGCGGCCAGCGCGTCGCGCATCACGCGTCCTTCGACGATCAGCGCGCTCAGGTCCGCGAGGCTCGCGGCACCGGCGAGTGCCGGGTCGATGCCGCCGCCGGTGAGATACTCGAAGACAAAGATCTTGGTCAAAGGATGCGCCCCTATGCAGGTGATACCGGTTCTCGATCTGCTCGACGGCCATGTCGTGCGCGCAGTGCGCGGCGAACGGGCCGCCTATCTGCCGATACGTTCGTCGCTGGCCGCCACCAGCGAGCCGCTCGACATCGCCCGCGCGCTGCTTGCGGCAAGCGGCGCGCGCACGCTCTATATCGCCGACCTCGGCGCGATCCAGCAGCAGCGCCCTCACGTCGCGACCCTCGCCGCGTTGCGTGCCGCGCTGCCGGGCGTCGACATCTGGCTCGACGCGGGTTATGCCGACTACGCGTCGATGCTCGCGCTGTTCGCGCGCATCGACGCAAGCGGCCCGCTCGCGCCGCCGCTTGCCGCGACGCTCGTGCCCGTGTTCGGCACGGAATCGCTGCAAGACATTCACGCCCTGCGCGCCGCCGAGGCCGCCGGCTTCGCGCCGATCCTCTCGCTCGACCACCGCGCCGGCCAGCTGCTCGGCACGACAGGCGTTGGCACTAGCCCACAGCCCGCGCGCTCATGGTGGCCGCGCAAAGTGATCGCGATGACGCTTGACCAGGTCGGCAGCTACGACGGCCCCGATCTCGCCACCTTTGAGCGCATTCGTGCCGCGGCGCCTGCCGGTACCGACGTGATCGGCGCCGGCGGCATTCGCAACGGCGACGACATGGCGGCTGCCGCTCGCACGGGCGCGCTCGCGTGGCTTGTTGCGTCCGCGCTGCACGACCGCCGCATCGGCAGTCCGATCGCCGCATCGACGTAAGGCCTGCAAAACAAGTTCTGTGCCAATGGGCGGAAAGGGTGTGGCAGTAAACAATCGGCAAGGTTTATCGCGCTTTGACGAGCCGCGAGTGACACTCTGCTCCAGAACGACACACAACCTGTGCGCTGCGCCAGACTGACGCAATCGCGCTGGCGCAGCGGACGCAGCCAAGCGCACGCCGCGTGCCGATGCGATGGTTTAGGCGGGACATGACCGATGCGATGTGTTGCGACGCCGGTCCTAGCGCGGCAACGAAAGCGTCGGCATGGAGCTTGCTAAAAGTCGGCCCATGCACCTCTCGCCCACCGATCCGTCGACGACCAGCCCCTCAGGCGCTCCGCACGCGCCCGGCTCGTCGGTCTCGTCGGTCTCGTCGGTCGCTTCGCTGTCGTCAGTCACCCGCGACTGGACCTGCCCCTTTTGTCCGCTGCTGTGCGACGACCTGGCGATCGAGTCCCACGGCGACGCCACGCTCTCTGCGCCGAACGCCGACTGCCCACGCCTCACGCAAGCTCTCGCGTGTTACGGCCCGGCCGATGCGCAATGCACTGCGAGCGTCGACGGTCACGACACAGACCTCGACACGGCGCTCACGCACGCGGCCCGGATTCTTTCGGCAGCGCGCCGGCCCTTGTTCGGCGGCCTCGGCACCGACGTGGCCGGCATTCGCGCGCTGTACCCGCTGGCCGCCGGCTGCGGCGCGATACTCGACCACCGGCATGGCGACGCGCTGAGCGCGGCGACGCTCGCGCTGCAAGACCGCGGCTCATTCTTCACGACACTGTCCGAGGTACGTTCGCGCGCGGATCTGCTGCTGTTCTTCGGCTGTCAGCCGTCGCGGCGTTATCCGCGCTTTTTCGCGCGTACGGTGGAGGGAAGCACGGCGCCGCGCGACCTCGTGTTCATCGGCTGCGAAGCGGACCCGGCGGCAAGCGGCCTCGAAAACGTGCGCGTCGAGTCGATCCTGACAGATGCCGATCCGTTCGATACGCTCGCGCTGTGGTCCACGATCAGCGACAGGCGTCCGCCGAGCGCCTTGCATCAGGACGTGGCCAACGCGGCGCGCGTGAAAGAGACGCTTGCCGCGTTGCAGGCGCTTCAGGCGCGTATCGACGCGGCGCGCTACACGGTGCTCGTCTACGAGCCCGATGCGTTGCCTGGCCCGCATGCCGCCTTGCTCGTCGAAACGTTGAACCGCATCGTGAAGGCGTCGAACCTCGGCGCGCGCGCGGGCTGCCTTGCGCTCGGCGGCGACGACGGCGCGTTGACGGTCAATCAGGCCGTCACCTGGCTGTCGGGATTGCCGCTGCGCACGCGTGTGTCGGCGCCTTCACGCACGGCAGGCAGCGCGCCGCTCGACTACGATCCGCACCGCTATCGAACCGAACGGCTGCTCGCCGATGGCGAGATCGACGCATTGCTGTGGGTCGCGAGTTTCGCGCCGCCCTCGTGGCCGCAAGCGCTTGCCGACGATGTGCCGGCCGTCGTGCTGGGTCACCCGGCGCTCGCGCCCACGGCGGCGGCGCGCGGCAACGGCACCGTGTTTATTCCGGTCGCCACGCCCGGCGTGGACAGCGGCGGTCATCTGTTCCGGCTCGACAGTTCGGTGGTGATGCCGCTTGCAGCCGCACGCGGGGCGTCGCTGGCGACGGTGGCGTCGGTGGCTGCCGAGCTTGCGCAGCGGCTACGCGCGCGGGGAGCGGTTGCCCAGTCGGGTGCCCGGTCGGGTGCTCAGTCGGGTTCCCAGTCAGGTGCTCAATTGCCCGCCGCCCAGTCCGCCGCCACACCCGCTCCTTCCACGCAGGTGCGCCCATGACGCTGATCCGGCTCAAAGGCGGCACGATCTTCGACCCGGCCAACAACGTCGACGGCGAGCGCCGCGACCTGGCGTTCCGCGACGGCCGCATCGTCGACGTGCCCGCGAACGTTCCGGCCGATTGCGAATACGACGCCTCCGGCATGATCGTCATGGCGGGTGGCATCGACATGCATTCGCATATCGGCGGCGGCAAGACCAATCTGTCGCGGCTTCTGCTGCCCGAGGACCATCGCGACGATCCAGTGCGCGACGCCGCGTACGAATCCGTGCAGGATGCCGACGGCCGCTATCTGCGGCTGCCTTCGTGCGGCGTCTGCACGCCCGGCACGCTCGCCACCGGCTACCGCTACGCCGAAATGGGCTACACCGCGGCGTTCGAACCGGCGATGATGCCGTCCAACGCACGGCACACGCACCTCGAAATGGGCGACACGCCGATCATCGACCACGGCGCGTACGTGATGCTCGGCAACGACGAACTGTTCCTGCAGATGCTCGCCGCACGCGACGACTTCGAACGTCTGCGCGACTACGTCGGCTGGACCATTCATGCGAGCAAGGCGCTCGGCGTCAAGGTGGTCAATCCTGGCGGCATCTCGGCGTTCAAGTTCAACCAGCGCTCGCTCGATGTCGACGAACCGCACGCCCATTACGGCATCACGCCGCGCGAAGTGCTGCACACGCTAACGCGCGCGCTCACCGAGCTGCGCGTGCCGCATCCGCTGCACGTGCATGCGAGCAACCTGGGCGTACCGGGCAACCTCGATTCGACCATCGCGACAATGGACGCCGCCGACGGCTTGCCGGTCCATCTCACGCATATCCAGTTTCACAGCTACGGCACCGAAGGCCCGCTCAAGTTTTCGTCGGGCGCGCGGCGCATTGCGGAAGCCGTGAACGCGCGGCCGAATGTGTCGATCGACGTCGGCCAGATCATCTTCGGACAGACCGTCACCGCGTCCGGCGACACGATGATGCAGTTTCGCAACGCGCCGTTCGCGCGGCCGCACAAGTGGGTGGTCGGCGATATCGAATGCGACGCGGGCTGTGGCGTGGTGCCGTTCCGCTATCGCGAGCAGAGCTTTGTGAATGCGTTGCAATGGATCATCGGGCTCGAAATTTTCCTGCTGGTGGACGACCCGTGGCGCGTCGCGATGACCACCGATCATCCGAACGGCGGGCCGTTCACGAGCTACCCGCATCTGATTCGTCTGCTGATGGACAAATCGTTTCGCGACGAGCAGCTCGCCAGGCTGCATGCGGACGCCCAGGTGGCGAGCGCCTTGGCGCAACTGACGCGCGAATTCTCGCTGTACGAGATTGCGATCATTACGCGCGCCGGACCGGCGCGGCTGCTCGGACTGCGCGACCGTGGCCATCTGGGCGTAGGCGCGGCGGCGGACATTGCCGTGTATCGCGACGATCCGGACCGCGAGCGCATGTTCACCTCGCCCGCCTATGTGTTCAAGGACGGTGAGCTGGTGGCGCGCGACGGCACCCTCGTCTCGACGCCGACGGGCGGCATTCATTTCGTTTCGCCCGAGTTCGACCGCGGCATCGAAAAGCGCGTGCGTGCCTACAGCCAAGCGAATCTGGCGAGCAATTTCGCGCATGCCGCGATCAGCGACGACGAGGTCTGCCACTGCTGCCGCGGCGGCAAGCTGCTGCCCGTCGAATGTTTCGCGCACGGCTGAGATGGCTCACATGGCACATATGGCTGACATCGCTGCCCCGAACGCCGACTCGCACGCGATGAGCGACACGCCCACGCTGCAGATCAACGGCACCGCGATCGACGCCACGTTCGCCGAAGCGTTTCCGATGAAGGCCACGCGTCTTGTCATCACCGCGCATACGTCGGCGTGGGCGATGAACGCCGCGCACTCGCTCACTGGCTTCGCGACCTCGGTGATCGGCTGCGGTTGCGAAGCCGGCGTCGAATGCACGCTCGAGCGCGAGCAAACGCCGGACGGCCGGCCCGGCGTCGCGGTGCTGCTGTTCGCGGTGTCGTCTAAGGAACTGGCGAAGCAGATTGAACGGCGCGTCGGACAATGCGTGCTCACCTGTCCGACCACGGCTGTGTATCGCGGCATCGACCCGCAAACGAGCCGCGCGCCGCTGTCCGACCTCGCGCCGCTCGGCAGGAACCTGCGCTTTTTCGGCGACGGCTGGCAGATTTCGAAGATGCTCGGCGACACGCGCTACTGGCGTGTGCCGGTGATGGACGGCGAGTTTGTCTGCGAAGAAACCGCGCCCACGGTGAAGGCCGTGGGCGGCGGCAATCTGATCCTGCTCGCACGCGACATGGACGCGGCGCTCGCCGCCGCGGAAGCAGCAGTGGCCGCAATGCGCCGCCTGCCGAACGTGATCATGCCGTTTCCGGGCGGCGTGGTGCGTTCGGGATCGAAAGTCGGCTCGAAATACAAGGGCGCCACCGCGTCCACCAACGACGCGTTCTGCCCGACCCTCACCGGACTCTCGCCACGCAGCGAACTCAGCGCCGAAGTGGGCTGCGTGCTCGAGATCGTGATCGACGGACTCACCGAAGCGGACGTCGGCGCGGCAATGACCGCGGGCATCGTCGCGGCGGCGGCGCTCGGGCGCGCGGGTGGGTTGCTGCGCATTTCCGCGGGCAATTACGGCGGCAAGCTCGGTCCTTATCACTTCCATCTGCAGCAACTGGCGGCCGGCCTCGGCGGGAGCAGCGCATGAGCGTCGTCACCACGTTGCGGCTGCGTACGGCGCCCGGTTTTCGCGTCGATGCGTCGGCGCTGCTGCCGGCATCGCTCGCGGCGCTTGCGGTCGCGGACATCGAGCGCCTCGTGCTGCCGGCGGGCAACGAGCGTTGCGTCGTCGCCGATGTATTCGACGTGTCGCGCAGCGGCGATGCAGCGGCAAGCGCGACGGAAACGCCGGACGCACTGAACGCAGAGCCCGCGCTCGTCATCGAAGACGCCGTCCCGTGGCTCGACCGCCTCGGCGCGCGCATGACGCATGGGCATCTGATCGTGCGCGGCTCGGCAGGCGATCAGAGCGGATTTCAGATGACAGGCGGCGTCTTGCGTATCGACGGCGACGCCGGCCACTTCACCGCCTGCGAAATGCGCGGCGGGCGGCTCACGGTGGCGGGCAATTGCGGCGATTTCGCGGCGGGCGCGCTCGCCGGCGACATGGAGGGCATGGCGGGCGGCGCGCTGACCATTCACGGCAATGCGGGCGCGCGGCTCGCCGACCGCATGCGCCGCGGGCTCGTGCTGGTGGGCGGCAATGCGGGAGACTTCGCCGCGTCGCGGCTGGTGGCGGGCACCGTCGGCATTGGCGGCAAGGTGGGCGCGCATTATGCGTACGGTATGAGACGCGGAACCCTGCTGTTTGCGCAGCGTCCCACTTATCTGCCGCCGACTTTCGCCGACGCAGGCCGCGGCTTCGACGTATTCTGGTCGTTGCTCGTACGCAGTCTCGAGGGCGAAATCGCGCCGTTCTCACAGTGGCGCGCGGCCGCGCTGCCGCGCCGCTATACAGGCGACGCCGCAGTCGACGGACGCGGCGAGCTGCTAGTCGTGAACTAACCGGGGAGGCCGAGATGACGACCGCGCATAGTTCTTCCGCACCGCGTCGCGCCGACACGTCCACGGCGCGCTATGCCGGCTCGTTGATCGCGCTGCACTGGCTGATTGCGTTCGGCATTATCGGTCTGCTGGCGCTCGGCCTTTATATGGTCGGACTGCCGAAGGGTTTGCCGGTAAAGGCAACGCTGCTGAGCCTTCACAAATCTATTGGACTGACGGTTTTCCTGCTGGTGCTTCTGCGCATCGCGGCGCGTGCGGCCTTTCACCGGCCGCCGCTGCCGCCGATGCGACCGTGGCAACGCGCCGCCGCGCGCACTACGCAGGGCCTTTTATACGTAGCAATGATGGCCATGCCCGTGTCGGGTTATCTGGGCTCGTCGTTCAACCGCTATGGCACGCGCTTCTGGGGCCTGCCTCTGCCGAAGTGGGGTTGGGACGATGCCGGTCTTCGTGAACTCTTCTTCGGCATTCATGAGGTGACGGCATACATGATGATCGCGCTCATCGCGTTGCATGTGGCGGGCGCGCTGAAGCACCAGTGGATAGACCGCGACAATCTGCTCGCGAGGATGCTGCCGTGAGAGACGCGCGCAATGTCTCACGCTCGGGCCGCAACGCCTCGCGCGGCCAGCCGCAGGCGCCGCGCGAGGTTACGCCGCGCCGGCGCACGCTGCGCACCCGAGACGCGCAGCGCGTGTCGTTCACGGTTGCAGGCGCCGACAACGGCGCGCCGGTCGTCGTGCTGCACGGCGGCCCCGGCAGCGGCAGCCAGCCGGGCTCGACGCGGCTCTTCGATCTCACGCGCTTCAAAGTGGTTCTGATCGATCAGCGCGGAACCGGACGCTCGTCGCCGCGCGGCGACGTGCGCCACAACCGCACCGACCGGCTGATCGAAGACATTGAAGCGGTGCGGATGCAGCTTGGCATTGAACGCTGGGGCGTGCTCGGCGGATCGTGGGGCGCGGCGCTTGCGCTCGCGTATGCGGGGCAGCATCCGCAAGTGGTGACCGGCGTCGTACTGCGCGGCCTCTTTCTCACCTCGATGCGCGAGATTCGCGGCCTCTTCGTCGGCTCGCGCAAGCGCGCGCCGCGCGCATGGGCAAAGCTCTGCGCCGCCGCGCGCTGCACGCGGCCGGCCGCGTTGCCCGGACGCTGCCACGCGCGGCTGCAACGCGGCGGCGCGAGCGACGCGCAACAGCGCGAACTCGCACTCGCCTGGCGCGGCTATGAAAACGCCGTGCTTGCGAGTGCGGGCACGCGGCGCCCGCTTGCGCCCGCGAGACACTCGCGCAAAGAGACGCGCAAGCTCGTGGACAAGTACCGCATTCAGGCGCATTACCTGATGCACCGCTGCTGGCTGGGAGAAACGCGGCTACTGTCGCTCGCGCGGCGCGCCGCCGCGGCCGGCGTGCCGCTTGCCGCGGTGCACGGCTCGCGCGATCCGGTGTGTCCGCCGGCAAACCTGCAGCGCCTCGCGCGTGCCGTTCCAGCGGCCCATGTCGAACGCGTGCGCGCCGGCCATCTCGCGAGCGATCCGGCTTTGCACGCGCGCGTGGCCGATGCGCTTGCAACACTTTTCCTGACATCTACTCAAGAGGGGCGCACGCTGCGCCACGCGGCATGAAAATCAAGGTACTCGGCTCATCGGCAGGCGGCGGTTTCCCGCAATGGAACTGCAACTGCCGCAATTGCGACGGCGTGCGGCGCGGCACGCTAAAGGCGAAGCGCCGCACACAATCGTCGATTGCAGTGAGCGCAAACGGCGAGGACTGGCTGCTGGTGAATGCGTCACCCGACCTGCTGACGCAGATCGCCGCCAACCCGGAACTGCAACCGGCTCGCCGCGCGCGCGACAGCGGCATTGCGGCGGTGCTCGTTATCGACGCACAAATCGATCACGTCACCGGCCTTCTGATGCTGCGCGAGCGCGACGCGCCGCTGCCGCTCCACGCGACTGACGCCGTCTGGCAAGACCTCTCGACCGGCTTTCCGATTGCGCCGATTCTCTCGCACTACTGCGGCGTCGAACATCGCCGCATTGCGCTGGATGGCGCGCCGCTTGCCGTCGACACGCTGCCGGGCGTGCGCATCGACGCGCTGCCGCTGTCGAGCAAGGCGCCGCCTTACTCGCCGCATCGCAACGCGCCGGAGCGCGGCGACAACATCGGGCTCGTCTTCACGAACCAGCAGAACGGCAAGCGCATGTTCTACGCGCCTGGCCTCGGCGCAATCGAAGACCATGTGCTCGCGGCGATGCGCGAAGCGGACCTGCTGCTCGTGGACGGCACGCTGTGGACCGCCGACGAAATGATCCGTCTTGGCCTCTCGCAGAAAACCGCGGCGGATATGGGTCATCTGCAGCAATCCGGGCCCGGTGGCATGATTGAAGTACTCGATTCGCTCGGCACAACCGACACGCGCAAGGTGCTGATCCACATCAACAACACGAATCCGATTCTGGTTGAGGACAGCCCGGAGCGGCGCATTCTTGCCGAGCACAGCATTGAAGTCGCGCACGACGGCATGACCTTCGAGCTATGAAGCGCGACCGCGCGGCATGGGAGCCGTACATGAGTCGCGCATGAGCCGCATATAAGTTGCAGATGAACTGGAGATTGCATGAACGCGAAAGACACCTTGGGAACAGCGGCGCCGTACGCTGCGCACAGCAGCGCGGGCACCGCGGAGCCCGCCTGGACACGCGAGGAATTCGAAGCGCAACTGCGCGCGAAAGGCACGGCGTATCACATTCATCATCCGTTCAATGTGAAGATGAATAGCGGCGGCTGCTCGCGCGAGCAGATTCGCGGCTGGGTCGCGAACCGCTTTTACTATCAGATCAATATTCCGCTGAAAGACGCGGCCGTGCTGTCCAATTGTCCCGATCGCGAAACGCGCCGCCGCTGGGTGCAGCGCATTCTCGACCACGACGGCTACGGCGGCGAGGAAGGCGGCATTGAAACATGGGCGCGTCTGGGCGACGCGGTCGGCCTCTCGCGCGACGACCTGTGGTCGCTCAAGCACGTGACGCCCGGCGTGCGCTTTGCCGTCGACGCCTACGTGAATTTCGCGCGCCGTGCGCCGTGGCAGGAGTCGGTGTGTTCGTCGCTGACGGAAATGTTCGCGCCGCAAGTGCACCGCGACCGGCTCGCGAGCTGGCCGGAACATTACCCCTGGATCGAAGCGTCCGGTCTCGCGTATTTCCGCTCGCGCATCACGCTTGCGCAGCGCGACGTGGAACATGGCCTCGAAGTCACACTCGATCACTTCACGCGGCGCGACCAGCAGGAACGCGCACTCGAGATTCTGCAATTCAAGCTCGACATTCTGTGGACCATGCTGGATTCGATCGAAAAGGCTTTCCCGCAATGAACGACATGCCCGACGCCGGCCGTCCCGCGCTCAACAAGCTGTTCCGGCTGCAATGGGAACCCGCGCAGAATGCTCACGTGCTGCTCTATCCGGAAGGAATGGTGAAGCTCAACCAGAGCGCAGCGGAGATTCTCAAACGCTGCGACGGCACGCGCGACATGCCAGCGCTGATCGCCGATCTGGAGCAGGCGTTCAACACCACCGGGCTCGGCCCCGAAGTGCGCGCGTTCGTGACCGAAGCGCACTCGCGTGGCTGGCTGGAGTAATGCAATGACCGATCTCTCGCAACCCGTTGCAAGCGCGGAGGGCGAAGCCGCGCCAGCGAGCGTGCCGCCGCCGCTGTGGCTGCTTGCGGAGCTGACGTATCGCTGCCCGCTGCATTGCGCGTTCTGCTATAACCCGGTCGACTACACCGCGCACAGCCGCGAGCTCAGCACCGAACAGTGGCTTCAGGTGCTACGTGAAGCACGCGCGCTCGGCGCGGCGCAACTTGGCTTTTCGGGCGGCGAGCCGCTGATGCGCGACGACCTCGAAGTGCTGGTCCGCGAAGCACGCGCGCTCGGCTTCTACACGAACCTGATCACTTCGGGCATCGGCCTCACGGATCAGCGTCTGGGCGAGCTGAAAGCGGCCGGGCTCGATCACATCCAGTTGTCGTTTCAGGACTCGACGCAGGAGCTCAACGACTTTCTCAGCAGCACACGCACCTTCGACCTCAAGCAGCGCGTCGCGGCATCCATCAAGCGGCATGGCTTTCCGATGGTGCTCAACTGCGTGCTGCATCGCTATAACCTGCCGCACGTCGACAAGATCATCGACATGGCGCTTGCCATGGGCGCCGAATACCTCGAACTCGCGAACACGCAGTACTACGGCTGGGCGCATCACAACCAGGCGCAACTCATGCCGACGCGCGAACAGCTCGACGAAGCGGAAGCGGTGGTCGAACGTTATCGCCGCGAACACGGCGAGCGCTGCAAGATTTTCTTTGTCGTGCCCGACTATTTCGAACGACGCCCGAAGCGCTGCATGAACGGTTGGGGCGCGGTCTTCCTCGGCGTCGCGCCGGACGGCGCCGCACTGCCCTGTCATGCGGCGCGCGCTTTGCCCGGACTCGTGCTGCCGAATGTAAAGGACACGCCGTTGCGCGAGATCTGGTACGAGAGCGACGCATTCAACCGCTTTCGCGGTCTGCAATGGATGAAGGAGCCGTGCCGCAGTTGCGAGGAAAAGGAACGCGACCTGGGCGGCTGCCGCTGCCAGGCGTATCTGCTCACCGGCGACGCGGCCAACGCGGACCCTGTCTGCGACAAGTCGCCGTCGCACGAGAAGGTGGTCGATGTGACGCGCCTCGCCGCCTCGGCCCATGCGCCGCGCGAGCAACCCATTGTGTTTCGCAACGATGCGAACTCGCGCAAGCTGACCTCCGCGCGCGCGGATGACAGGCTCCCGGATGACGGGCTCACGCGCGGCGCATCACACCACGCGCCGAATGACGGCGGCCACACCGGAGGCTGAGCAATGACAGCGGCGGACATCTCAGTGTTGCTCGTCGACGATCACGCAGTGGTGCGCGAAGGCTACCGGCGCCTGCTCGAACTGAACGCGGACGTGCATGTGTGCGGCGAAGCGGCCGACGCGGGCGAGGCGTATCAGCGCTTTTGCGCGCTGCGGCCCGATGTCGTGGTGATGGACGTGTCGCTGCCGGGCGCAAGCGGTATTGAAGCGATGCGGCGCATGCTCGCGCGCGAGCAGGATGCGCGCGTGCTGATTTTCAGCGTCCACGAAGAGGCGATTTTCGTGCGCCGCGCACTCGACGCCGGCGCGCTCGGCTACGTGACGAAGGCAAGCGCGCCCGACGTGCTGGTGGAAGCGGTGCGCATTGTCGCAAGACGCGCGAGCTATCTGAGTCCCGACATTTCGCAGGCGCTCGCGCTGCGCAATGCGTTCAGTGAAGGGCCGCCGGGCCGGCAGTTGTCCGCACGCGAATTCGAGGTGCTGCGCCTGCTCGTGCAGGGCTATACGCTGCCGAGCATCGCGGAGAAGCTCGGGCTCAGTCAGAAGACCGTGGCCAATCACCAGTCGGTGATACGGCAAAAGTTCGGCGCGGACAACGGCGTGCAGCTCGCGCAAATGGCGAGCCGCCTCGGCCTTCAATTCACGGGTTCAGCCAGTCCCGCGTGAGCGGGCACGCGCGCGCAGAACAGGAAGCCGCCCTCAGGCCTGCTCGCCACATGAAACTCACCGCCGAGCGCTTCGACGCGCTCGCGCATGCCGATCAGGCCGAGGCCCGCGCGTGGCGCAGCGAGGTCCACGCCGGGGCCGTCGTCGGCCATCGTCACGACGATTTCGTCGACGGGCCCATTGTTCCGGGCACTGTCCGCAGATGTAGGTGCGTCGCGCGGCGCGCGCACCATGAACACTTCCACGCGCGCGTTACGCGCGAACTTCGAAACGTTGGTCAGTCCTTCCTGCACCAGCCGGTACAGCGTGATGGTCAGCGCGTCGCTCAGGCCCGTGTAATCGCCTTCTATCGTCAGCGAAAAAGACGCCTCGGGTAGCCGCTCGCGCCAGCCGTCGACGCAATGTTCGAGCGCGCTCGGCAAGCCGAATTCGTCCAGGCCGATAGGTCGCAAACGGCGGATCATGCCGCCAATTTGCCGGTACACGTGGCTTGCGCTCTGCATCAGTTCCAGCGATACACGATGAATCTCCGGCTCGCGCGCAGCGGACAGGTCGCGAATGCGCGCTGCGTCGAGCGAAATTGCGTTGAGATACTGGCCGAGCTCGTCGTGCAGTTCGCGCGCGAGGTGGCGGCGCTCACTCTCCTCTGCCTGCAACGCCTGGTTCGCAAGCCGCCGGTTGTCGGCGAGCAGGCGTTCGGCCTCCTCTTCGAGCCTGCGACGATGCGCGAGTTCGCTGCGGGTGTCGCGATAGCGGCGCCACGCGAACCATGCGAGCCCGAGCGATAGCACGCACAGCGTGAGCGGCAACTCGTCCAGTTGAAAGCGCTCGAGCCCGCGCGTCCACCAGTACGCGCGCTCGCTAACGTCGAACAGCGAGCCGAGCAGCGCTGCGAGCAAGGTGAGCGCGATCACGCAGCAGAGATCGCGCGACACCGCCGAATACGGCGCATCGCGGCGTGCTGAAGAAGGTGGGGTGGATTCGCTCGACATCACGTTTGCATTCTACTCAGGCCGCTCACATACGGCGTTTCTCTGCAAAGAGATTGGGAACGCTTCCTCGCGATTTCGGGAAAAGCTCCCGCGCTTTCTGACGACTGCGCATGCGAAGCTTTGCACACCTTGAAAGAAAGCGCTACGTACGCCGCCAGGTGGCGGCGCTGCGGACAAGGCGTCGAACTTGCGGCAGGAGACAGAACAATGAATACCTCGTCACGCGCGCGCGGCGCGACAAACCGTGCTTTCAGTGTGCGGCGACGGGCCGGCATCGGCCTTGGCCTCGCGAGTGCGCTCGGGGGCATGTCGGCGAATGCATGGGCGCAGGCGGAAGCGGCGGAAGCGGCGGCGGCATCGGCGGAAGGGGCCCAGGTGGCTCAAGTGACTCAAGTGGCCCCAATGGTCCAAACGGCCCCAACGGCCCAAGTTGCCGCTGGGGCCGCTGCAGCCGAAGTGGACGACACCGCGCCCACCACCACGCTCGCGCCCGTGGTGGTGGTCGGCACCACGCCGCTGCTCGGCGTCGGCACGCCGCTCGCGCAGGTGCCAGCCAATGTGCAGACCCTCCGCGCACGCGACATCGAGGCGCAGCACCGCAATACGCTGACCGACTACTTCGCGAAGAATCTGCCGAGCGTCGATATCGCCGATGCTCAGGGCAATCCGTATCAGATGAATGTGAACTATCGCGGCTTCACCGCGTCGCCGCTGCTCGGCACGCCGCAAGGCATTTCGGTATTCGTCGACGGTGTGCGCGTGAACGAGCCCTTCGGCGACGTGGTGAACTGGGACATCCTGCCGCAACAGGCCATTGACACCCTCCAGATGATCCCCGGCTCCAATCCCACTTACGGACTGAACACGCTTGGCGGCGCGCTGGCTATCACGACGAAGAACGGCAAGACGAGCCCCGGCGGTGCCGCCGAGGTGGCGCTCGGCTCGTGGGGCCGCAAGTCTGCGCAGATCGAACAGGGCGGCACGATAGGCCAGAACCTGGACTACTACGTGACCGGCAACGTCGCGAACGACAACGGCTGGGCCGAGCAGAACGCAAGCCGCGTGCGGCAGATTTTCGGCAAGCTGCGCTATACCGACGCGGACACCACGCTGTCGCTCTCCGCAGGCGGTGCGGATAACGACCTGCACGGCACGCAGACCATCCCGCGCTCATTCCTTGGCAATCCAAAGCAACCTTATACGTATCCCGACCAGAATCTGAACAGCGCGGGCTATGTGACCCTGGCGGGCGAGCATTACTTCAGCGACAACGTTCAGCTGAGCGGCAATGCGTATTACCGGCACTTTCGCAACAGCAACCTGAGCAGCAACGTCAACCCGAACTTCGGCTCGCTTGACGACGACGGCGACATCGACACCACGCAAGCGACCAACGAGCAATCCGTCGTCTCCACGGACAGTTTCGGCGCGAGTCTGCAACTCACTCTGCTCGGCAAAGTGAGCGGTATGGAGAATCAGTTTATCGCCGGGGTGTCGGCAGACATTGCCAATTCGCGCTACACGGAATCGTCGCAGGAGGCGAGTTTCACTGCGTCGCGGGCGACGGTCGGGGTCGGCGACTTCACGCAGGAAACCGCGGCGAAAACGCATAACGGCAACTACGGAATCTACTTGCAGGACACGTTGGCGCTCACGAAACAATGGTCGCTGACGCTGGCGGGCCGCTACAACTGGGCCGATGCGACCATCGGCGATGCAAGCGGCAGCCAGCCGCAACTGAACGGTCACCATACGTTTTCGCGCTTCAATCCGGCGGTGGGCGTCAACTGGAATCCGACTTCGTCGTTCACGGCCTACGCAACGTACAACGAAGGCATGCGCTCGCCGACCGCCATCGAGCTCGCGTGCGCGGACCCCGCCGCGCCCTGCTCGCTGCCCAACGATTTCGTGTCCGACCCGTCGCTGCAACCGGTAATCTCCAAGACCTTCGAACTAGGTGCGCGCGGACGAATCGGCCAGGCGACGACCTGGAGCGCCGCCGTCTACCGAACCACGCTTGAGAACGACATTGAATTCATCGCCAGCAATGGTGCCGCGAGCAATCGCGGCTTCTTCCAGAACGTGGGGCAAACGCGCCGGCAAGGCTTCGAACTGTCAGGACGCAGCCAGCTCGGTCCGCTCGCGGTGACCGCGAGCTACAGCTATATCGACGCAACCTACCGGTCCGCGTGGACCGAGAGCAGCCCGAGCAATTCGAGCGCGGACGCAAACGGCAACATCGGCGTGAAGCCCGGCGACCATCTTCCGGGCATTCCGGCGAATACCGTCAAGCTGCAACTCGACTATGCGGCCACCGCGAAGTGGAAAGTCGGCGCGAACTTCACCTGGCGCGGCGGTATCTATGCACAGGGCGACGAGAACAACCAGGACGTCAACGGCAAGATCGCGGGCTACCTCCTGATCGACCTCGACACGTCTTACCAGGTCACGAAGCAGTTGCAGGTGTTTGCCAGTGTCAGGAACCTGCTCGACAAGCGCTATGCGAGCTTCGGCACGCTCGGCGAAAACTTCTTTAACGGCCCCAACCATACCTTCGACGGTGCGAATGCGAGCAACGAGCAGTTCGTCGGTCCGGGCACGCCGCGCGGCTTCTGGGTCGGTCTGCGCTACGCGTGGAAGTGAAGCTGGTCATGCCGCGAAGTGACGCATCGTCGCCTCGCGCATGACCTGCAACGACACGCATCAGCGCGATTCGATCGAGCCGTCGCCAGGCGGATAGGTGACAATGCCCCAAGCCAGCGGCAATTGCCCGATCTGAGTGATCGGCTGATAGCTGCGTGCGTCGAGCACATACACGGAATCGGAGCGGCCGCAGGCAACCAGCAGTTTTGCGCCGTCCGGCGTGAAGCTGAAGTGCCAGCAACGCTGTCCGACCGGCACGTCGGCGATGTGCTCGTAGCTGTGGCCGTCGAATACCTGCACGGTCTTGTCGCGCGCCGCGGCTATGAAAAGCCGCTTGCCGTCCGGCGCATAGGCGACCCCGTAGGGACCGAGTTTGGTATCGACAGTGTTCAGCACCTTGAACGTGCGCGCGTCGATCACAACCAGTTTGCTGAGCGACTCCAGCGTGACCACATACTCCTTGCCGTCCGGCGACAGCCGGATGCCGCGCGGACGTCCGCCCGCCGCAAGTTTCACGGTACGCACCGGCGCGCCTGTGCGCGCATGGTAGATCGACACCGTGTCGTCGCCTTCGTTGGTGACGAGCATGTGCTTGCCGTCGCGCGAGAATTCGATGCCCTCGGTTTCGTGGCCGCTCGTGACCGAGCGCACCACGCGCCAGGTCTTCATATCGACAATCGCGATTTCGGCGGGCGGCTTTTTGGCGTCGTCATCGTCGTCCGCATGGGCGGGGTTGGCGGCGTTGGCCTGGCCGGTCTGGGCGGCCTTGCTGGCCGCGAGAGGCCCCGTGGCCGCCCCGTCCGCCTTCTCCGGCGGCTGCCCCGCCGGCTTGCCGGCCCGCGGGTTGCCCCTGGGCGGACCGCCCTCTTCGCCCGGCTCGTAGGTGACATACGCATAGCCGTTGTGCACGCGCACAAACTCGGGGTTCTGCCCTATCTTTACGCGCTGCACGACCTGCCCCGAAGCCGTGTCGATCACCGCCAGATCGCCGGTGTTCTTGTTGGCAACCAGCAGCCGCGAGCCGTTCGCATTCAGGCTTAGGCCGCGCGGGCCCGCGGCGCCCACGGCGAACGTCCGGGTCAACTTCATCTGGTCGAGGTCGATCACGCCGACCCCGGCCTTTTCGCTCGTCACGTAGGCGAGCGGCGCCGCGGCATGCGCCCAACCCGTACCGAGCAGCACCGCGATAGCGGCCGCGATACGAGCCGAAGCGAGGGCACGTCCCCGTGTTGCGTTGCGAAAGCGTGTCTCCAGCATTGTTGTGCTCCGTTATGAAAGCGCTGTGCCGCGCGAGCCGGCATTCAAGCAAAGTAGTGCATTGGGGGATCGTTTGACAACGACGAAGCGGCGGGAGATTTTCCCGAATTGACCTGACAAGGTCGAACCGCCTCGCGCCGAAGGGTTAAACGATGCGTTATCGAGTCGCAAAGAATCTCTGAATTCAACTCGTCGCGGCACTTCGCTATTGTGACTGCATCGCGCCGGCTTAGCTGCCGGCGCTTTGGCATCAGCTAAGGAGCGGCCCATGCAAGCCCTGATCTTCGACGTCGACGGCACACTGGCCGACACGGAAAGCGCGCACCTGCGCGCGTTCAACATGGCGTTCGCGGACGCAGGGCTCGACTGGCACTGGGACGAAGCGCTCTACGCGCGCCTGCTCCAGGTGGCAGGCGGCAAGGAGCGTTTGCTGCATTACTGGCGCATTGTCGACCCCGACGAAGCGCGCGGCCCCGGCGTGAGCAGCGTGATCGACGCGGTTCATGCGATCAAAACGCGTCACTATGCGGCATGCGTGCGCGACGGCGGGCTGCCGTTGCGGCCGGGCATTGCACGCTTGCTCGACGAAGCGAGCACGGCCGCGATCCCCGTAGCCATTGCGACGACCACCACGCCGGCCAATCTCGACGCGCTGCTGCAAGGACCGCTCGGCCCCACGTGGCGCAGCCGTTTTGCCGCGATCTGCGATGCGGGCACAACGCAAGAAAAAAAGCCTGCGCCGGATGTCTACCTCGACGCGCTCCGGCAACTCGGCCTGCAAGGCCCGGACTGCATCGCGTTCGAAGACTCCGCCAACGGCCTGCGCGCGGCGCGTGCCGCTCGCGTACCGACTATCGTGACGCCGACCGCGTACACCGCGGATCATTCCTTCGAGGGCGCGCTCGTCGTGCTGCCTCATCTCGGCGATCCGGATGCGCCCATTCCTGCCCGAGGCGCGAATGAGCGGCCCGCGTGGGTCGATCTGCACACGTTGCGCCGCTGGCATCGCGATGTGCGCCATGCGCCTCACGCAGTGGCGGCAGCATGATCGCGCAGCCGCCCGGTTCGCTGCGTGCGCTGGAATTGGTGGGGTCTGTGCAATCAGCGACGCATGCCGTGCTGATCGACCTGGACGGCACAATGGTCCACACCGCCCCGGACATTGCCGAGGCGGCGAGCCGCATGCTGGCCGATTTCGGCCACGCGCCGTTGCCCTTCGAGGTGGTCAGCGGATTTATCGGCAAGGGCGTGCCGAACCTGGTCAGGCGCACGCTTGCAGCCGCCGCACTGGACGGGCAAGTGGACAACGAAACCGCGCTTGCGGTGTTTCATCGGCACTATGAAGAGACCAATGGGCGCTTCGGCTACGTTTATCCGCACGTGGCCGCGGGTCTTAGCGAGCTTCGGCGGCTCGGCTACCGGCTCGCGTGCGTCACCAATAAGCCCGAGGCGCTGGCCGCGCCCCTGCTGCACATGACAGGGCTTTCCAGCTATCTGGAGGTGCTGGTCGCGGGCGATTCCATCGACAGCATGAAGCCCGCGCCGCAACCGCTGTGGCATGCGTGCCGCCTGCTCGGCGTGGACACCCGGCGCAGCGTTCTGCTTGGCGATTCGCCTGTAGATGTCTGCGCGGCAAATGCGGCGGGCATGCCAGCGTTCATCGTGAGCTACGGCTATGGCGGACCCGATGGCGCAGCGGCGCTGCAATGCGCCGCGTCAATCGACTCGTTCGTGCAGTTGCCGGACCTGCTTGCGCCGCGCGGCGAGCACTCGCGTACGAATGCCGGGTTGTAGTTCTCGCACCCTCACGATGAAAAATACCCCGCACGCACGCGTGCGGGACCTTGCTTTCTTCTGCTGACAAAGCCGCTTGCCAACAGCTACAGCATGACGAGGCGCGTCAGAACGTGTGACGAATCCCGACGATTGCGAGTACCGCGAATCGGTGCCGTTGTAGCCGTAGGAGCCGATCGAAGCACGCGCCGAGCGTGCCCGGGCCGATTGCGTACTGGCCGCCGACCTGCGCGATGCGGACCGATTTGGCGACTGGTCCCTGGCATCTTTCTTCCCGTCTTCATGGATAACATGGCCAGTGTAGGGACCGCCTCGTGGCGCGAAATATCGAGTACCGGTAAAAAGGCGGTTTCGCTCATAGAGTTTGGTCTCGCGCGCAAGCCGTCCCCGCGCCGGGCGGCCGCGCGTGCCTAGCCAATGTCTCGCAAATGCTGGTTTTCCCACATACCAGCAGCTTTCGGTTTGTCATGCTGACGACTCAGGCGCGCGCGCAAAAGGAGGTCGCCATGCCGGTCTATGTTGACGAAGGGTTCCGGCCTTGCGTGACGGAGTGCGCAACGGTCGCGTTCAGAGTGTGCTGCGACGACCGGGCACAGATTTTCGAGGTCAGCGCGGACGCGCTCATCACCTATTGCGGCGCGGCAAGCGCGCGCAAGAAAGACCTGTTGCTCGCGTTCGAAGGCGCACAAAACGAAATTCTCACGGTAGCCGCGCGGAAGTGGACATTCCGGCCGACCGAGCCGGTGCGGCTAGGCATCGAGGAATTCCGTATGATCATGCATTAGCCCGCCCATAAGCCATGCACGCACCGCATCATGACCTGGATCGCCGCCCTGCCCATGTACAACGTCACGCCGTCGCTCGAAAGCGAATGGCGGGCGTGGCTGACGGACGTGCTGAGCATGGTCAAGCCGGCATGCCGCATTGTCGAGCCGGATGAAGAACTGCATGGCTTCTGGCGCCGGCCCAATCTGCTGGTTTCCCAGACCTGCGGCTATCCGCTGATGCATGGTCTGCGCGAACAGGTGCAGTTGATCGCGACACCGCGTTTCGACGCGCCCGGCTGCGAGGGCGCGGATTACGCGAGTGTGCTCGTCACGCGTGCAGACGCGCCGTTCGATACGCTCGCCTCATGCCGCGGCGCACGGGTCGCCTACAATCAGGACGATTCCAATAGCGGCATGAACGCGCTGCGCCACGCAGTCGTGCCGTATGCGCGTGACGGCGCATTCTTTCGCACCGCCCTGCGCACCGGCTCGCACGTCGGCTCGTTGCAGGCCGTTGCAGACAATCGCGCGGACCTCGCCGCGATAGATTGCGTGACGTTCGCCTTTGTGTGCGACGAACTGCCGGAGCTCGCGCGGCGGGTTCGCCGCATTGGCATGACAGCGGCGTCGCCGGGTTTGCCTTTGATCGCCGCCGACACGGTGCCCGCCGCGACCGTGCAAGCGCTGCGCGAGGCGCTGAACGAAGCGCTCGAGCAACGCCCCGAGCGTGCAAAACGCCTGCGTTTGCAGGGGTTTTCTGCTTTGTCGCTAGCAGACTACGAGCGCATCGCTCAACTCGAAAGCGAAGCGCGCGCGGTGGGGTATACGCGGCTCGGTTGAGCGCTCGGTGCTTCCAGCGTTATACGTGGATTATGCGTGGGCTATGCATGGGTTGTGCATGCGCTATACGAGCCTTAATCGCGCATGGGTTCGACGCTTATTGCACGTCCAGCACCAGAAGCTGCGCGCCGTCGGCAACCTGATCGCCAACCGCATACAGTACTTCCGACACCGTGCCGGCTGCCGGCGCGCCTATGGTGTGCTCCATTTTCATCGCTTCCATCACGATGAGCGGCGTGCCCTTCTCCACCACCGCGCCCGGCTCGACCAGTACCGCGATGACCTTGCCGGGCATAGGCGCGGTGAGGCGCCCTTCGCCATGTTCTGCATCCGCCGCGTGCGCCAGCAGGTTCTGCCACTCGAAGGCCAACGCGTGACCGAGGCAGAACACATGAAACGTGTCACCGTCGATAAACACGCGGCCCGTGGCGCGAGCATCGCCGATCGTCGCGCGGTATTCGTGCAAACGCGAGCCTTGCCACCACGTGAAGTCTTCGCGCAGGCCGTCGTGTTCGAGTGTTTGCACGCCGCCGTCGCGCGCGAACGTCACAGTGAATGTGCTGTCGTCTTCCACGTTGCGCCAGCCTAGCGTCTGTGTGTAGCCGCCGTTCAGACGCCAGTGCGACAGCGCGTCCCACGGCGACGCGCCGTGCGCGGTGCCGCCTTCGCGCGTGAGCAGCGCCGCGCAGGCCAGCGCGAGCGATTCCTTGAAGGGCTTTTTCACCGGCGCAAAGAGCGCATCGTGATGCCGCTCGATCAGACCGGTATCCAGGTCGCCGCTCGCAAACGGCTCGCTTTCGACAATGCGCTGCAAAAACTCCACATTCGTATGCGGCCCCACCACTTCACATGCGTGCAACGCGCGGCTCATTCGGGCCAATGCTTCTTCTCGTGTCGCGCCGTGCACGATCAGCTTGGCGATCATCGGATCGTAGAACGGCGTAATGGTGTCGCCCTCACGCACGCCGCTGTCGAGGCGCACCGGCGCCTTGCGCCCCGGCTCCCCAAGACCGGCCGCATCTATCACGAATTCCACGCCTGCGGGCATGCGCAAATGCTTGAGCGTACCGGTGGACGGCAAGAAACCGCGCGCCGGATGCTCCGCGTAGATGCGCGCCTCGATTGCGTGGCCGTCAATCGTGAGTTGCTCCTGCGTGAGCGGCAACGGCTCGCCTGCGGCCACGCGCAGTTGCCATTCCACCAGGTCCTGACCGGTCACCATCTCCGTGACGGGATGCTCGACTTGCAGGCGCGTGTTCATTTCCATGAAATAGAACTCGCCGCTGGCTGTCATGATGAACTCGACGGTACCGGCTCCGACATAGTTCACAGCGCGCGCGGCGGCAACCGCGGCCTCGCCCATTTCACGCTTGACTTGCCCGGACAGTCCCGGCGCGGGCGCCTCTTCCAGCACCTTCTGATGACGACGCTGCACCGAGCAGTCGCGGTCGAACAGATACACCGCACCGCCGCGGCGATCCGCGAAAACCTGCACTTCGACGTGGCGCGGCCGCGTCAGATATTTTTCGATGAGCACGCGGTCGTTGCCGAAGCTGCTTGCCGCCTCGCGCTTGCAGGAGGCGAGCGCCGCAGCAAAGTCTTCGCTGCGCTCGACGACGCGCATGCCCTTGCCGCCGCCGCCCGCGCTGGCCTTGAGCAGAACCGGGTAGCCGATCGCATCGGCCTCGCGCTGCAATAGTTCGGGGTTCTGATCGTCGCCGTGGTAGCCCGGCACGAGCGGGACGGAAGCCGCATGCATCAGCGCTTTTGCGGCGGCTTTCGATCCCATTGCCGCGATGGCTTCGACCGGCGGCCCGATGAACACGATGCCCGCCGCTTCGCATGCCCGCGCGAAGTCTTCGTTTTCCGACAGAAAACCGTAGCCTGGGTGCACTGCCTGCGCGCCGCTCACGCGCGCCGCTTCAATAATGCGCTCGACGCGCAAGTAGCTTTGCGCCGCGCTTGCACCGCCAATATGCACTGCTTCGTCGCACGCGCTCACGTGCTTGGCGTTGGCGTCGGCATCAGAATAGACAGCGACGCTCGCAATGCCGAGCCGCTTGCAGGTCGCGGCGACCCGGCAGGCAATCTCGCCCCGGTTGGCAATCAGGATCTTGTTGAACATGAGTTGTCTCGATCTCAGGATATTGTTCTGGTGAACGCCCGCCGGCGCCTTGCGTTATGAGTGAGCCGCGCTTCAGTCGCGCCAGGCCGGGGCGCGTTTTTCGAGGAACGACGCGACGCCTTCGCGGCCTTCCGCGCCTGCTCGCGTACGCGCGATGCGCGCCGCCGTGTCTTCGATCAACGCGTCGTTCAATTCGCGGCCGGCCATGTCCTGCACGAGCTGCTTGCACGCGCGCACCGCTTGAGGGCCGTTTGCGCACAGCGTTTGCACGATCTGCTGCACAGTGGCGTCGAGTTGCTCGGCGCTGACCGCTTCGCTGACGAGCCCGAGCCGCAACGCAGTCGCGCAATCGAACTGCTCCGCGCTGAGAAAATAGCGGCGCGACGCCTGCTCGCCTAACGCGCGTATCACGTATGGCGCGATAGTGGCCGGAATCAGCCCGAGCCGCGCCTCGGAAAGACAGAAGCGTGCGCTCTGCACCGCCACCACGATGTCGCACGCGGCTATCAGGCCCATGCCGCCCGCGTAGGCATCGCCGTTCACGCGTGCAATCACCGGCTTGCTACAGCGATAAATGGACGACAGCATGTTGGCGAGCAACATGGCGTCGGCGCGGTTCTCGTCGTCCGAGTAACCGGCCATTTTCTTCATCCAGTTGAGATCGGCGCCCGCGCAGAACGCCTTGCCGTTGGCGGCGAGCACGACCGCGCGGATGTCGTCGCGCGCATTGAACGCCGTGAAGGACGAGGTGAGTTCGGCGATCATCGTTTCGTTGAATGCGTTGCGCACTTCCGGGCGATTCAGCGTGAGCGTCGCGACATATCCTTCTATGTGGACGTTCAGTGTGTCGTATTGCATCGTGGCGGCTCCCATGCGTCGCGCTGTGTCACATCCGGAACACGCCGAAGCGCGTGTCTTCTATCGGCGCATTCATGGCGGCCGACAAACCGAGGCCGAGCACGTCGCGCGTTTGCGCCGGGTCGATCACGCCGTCGTCCCACAGCCGTGCGCTGGCATAGTAAGGATGCCCCTGATGCTCGTATTGCTCGCGAATCGGCTGCTTGAAAGCCTCTTCTTCTTCGGCGCTCCATGACCCGCCGCGGCTCTCGATGCCGTCGCGTCTCACCGTGGCAAGCACCGACGCGGCCTGCTCGCCGCCCATTACCGAAATGCGCGCATTCGGCCACATCCACAGAAAGCGCGGCGAATACGCGCGGCCGCACATGCCGTAGTTGCCGGCACCGAACGAGCCGCCGATGATCACCGTGAACTTCGGCACCTTGGCCGTCGCCACCGCCGTCACCATCTTCGCGCCGTTACGCGCGATGCCTTCGTTCTCGTATTTGCGGCCCACCATGAAGCCCGTGATGTTCTGCAGAAAGACGAGCGGGATCTTGCGCTGGCAGCACAGCTCGATGAAATGCGTGCCTTTGAGCGCGGACTCCGAAAACAGAATGCCGTTGTTTGCAATGATGCCGACCGGATGGCCCCAGATATGCGCGAAGCCGCACACAAGGGTGGTGCCGTAGCGCGCCTTGAATTCGTCGAATGCGGAGTCGTCGACGACGCGTGCGATCACCTCGCGAATGTCGAACGGCTTGCGCGTATCCACGGGGATCACGCCGTAGATGCTCTTCAGGTCGTAGCGCGGCGGCTTCGGCTCCTGCAGCAGCACCGGCACGTGCTTCGTGCGGTTCAGATTGCCGACGATGCTGCGCGCAATTGCGAGCGCGTGCGCGTCGTTTTGTGCCAGATGGTCCACCACACCCGACAGGCGCGTGTGCACGTCGCCGCCGCCGAGGTCTTCGGCGCTCACCACTTCGCCCGTAGCGGCTTTCACGAGCGGCGGGCCGCCGAGAAAAATGGTGCCCTGGTTCTTGACGATGATCGACTCGTCGCTCATGGCAGGCACATAGGCACCGCCCGCGGTGCACGAGCCCATGACGACGGCGATCTGCGGAATGCCCGCAGCCGACAGGTTCGCCTGGTTGAAGAAGATGCGGCCGAAGTGATCGCGGTCGGGAAACACGTCGTCCTGATTCGGCAGGTTTGCGCCGCCCGAGTCGACGAGATACACGCACGGCAAGCGGTTTTCCGCGGCAATTTCCTGCGCGCGCACGTGCTTCTTGACTGTGATTGGATAGTAAGTGCCGCCCTTCACCGTCGCGTCGTTGCAGACGATCACACACTCGTGACCCGCGATCCGCCCAATGCCGGTAATCACGCCCGCGCCTGGAGCGTCGTCGTTATACATGCCGTAGGCCGCGAGTTGCGAGAACTCGAGAAACGGTGTGCCCGGATCGAGCAGTTTTTCGATGCGCTCTCGCGGCAGCAGCTTGCCGCGCCCGGTGTGCTTCTGGCGCGCGGCCTCGCCGCCGCCGAGCGCAAGTTGCTCGACCTTCGCGTGAAGATCGTCGACCAACGCCTCAAGCGCCGCGGCATTGGCGCGAAAGTCGTCGGAGCGTGGGTTCAGCCTGGATTCGATGACGGGCATCGCGTCGTTCTCCTGTTTGTCGCTCGGCTTACATCGTTTCAGCAAAGAGCTCGCGGCCAATCAGCATGCGGCGAATCTCGCTCGTGCCGGCGCCGATTTCGTAGAGCTTCGCGTCGCGCCACAGACGTCCAACGGGATACTCGTTGATATAGCCATTGCCGCCGAGAATCTGGATCGCTTCGCCGGCCATCCACGTGGCTTTTTCCGCCGTGTAGAGAATCACCCCCGCGCAGTCCTTGCGGACCTGGCGCACATGCTCTGTGCCGAGCGTGTCCAATTGGCGGCCGACCGCGTACAGATACGCGCGGCACGCCTGCAACGTGGTGTACAGATCGGCGACCTTGCCCTGAATCAGCTGGAATTCGCCGATAGACTGGCCGAACTGCTTGCGGTCGTGGATGTACGGCACCACCGCGTCCATGACGGCGACCATGATGCCGGTCGGGCCGCCCGCGAGTACGGCGCGTTCGTAGTCGAGACCGCTCATCAGTACCTTCACGCCGCCGTTCAGTTGCCCGAGAATGTTTTCTTCCGGCACTTCGACGTCCTGGAACACGAGCTCGCCCGTGTGCGAGCCGCGCATGCCGAGCTTGTCGAGCTTCTGCGCGACCGAAAAACCCTTCATGCCTTTTTCGACGATAAACGCGGTAATGCCGCGCGAATTCGCTTCGGGGTCCGTCTTTGCGTAGACGACCAGCGTGTCGCAATCCGGGCCGTTGGTGATCCACATCTTCGTGCCGTTCAGCACGTAGCGATCGCCTTTCTTGTCGGCGCGCAGCTTCATGCTGACCACGTCGGAGCCGGCGTTCGGCTCGCTCATGGCGAGCGCGCCGACATGTTCGCCGGAGACCAGCTTCGGCAGATACTTCTGTTTTTGCGCCTCAGTACCGTTGCGATGGATCTGGTTCACGCACAGATTGGAATGCGCGCCATACGAAAGGCCGACTGAAGCCGACGCGCGCGAGATCTCTTCCATCGCAACCATGTGCGCCGTGTAACCCATGTTCGCGCCGCCGTATTCCTCGGAAACCGTCATGCCGAGCACGCCCAGGTCGCCGAATTTGCGCCACAGGTCCATGGGAAACTGATCCGTGCGATCGACTTCAGCGGCACGCGGCGCGATTTCTTTGGCCGCGAAACCCGCAATGCTGTCACGCAGCATTTCGATTTCTTCGCCGAGTGGGAATTGCAAGCCGGGCAGGTTGCTCATTGCGGTGTCTCCAGGTTTCATTGACGGCCGGCGGCGGGTTGCCGGCGAATTCCGTTGTGCGGCCAGGCGCGCTCCAGCATGGCAGGCGGCCCCGAGGACCGCGTGTTCAGGCCCGCGGCGAGGCGCGACGCTCAACGCGCATTTCACGCCAGATTTACGTAAGCGTCAATAGGTAATTTTGAGTGTGACTCAGAAAAACAGCCACGCGGGATAATGGGCACCAGTGCTGTGATAGCATCCAGTCGAGCGCGCCTTGCATGCCGCACGCACCCCACAAATCTGAACCTGACTCATATGACGCCTGATCTCAAGCCCGAACTGCCCGCCTCGCGGCGCCAGCCCGCCGGGCGCAAGTCGCAGCAGCGCGTGAAGGAGATTCTTCAGGCGGGCCGCGATGTGTTCTCCGAAAAGGGCTACGAGCGCGCCACGACTGCGGAGATCGCTCAGCGCCTGGGCGTTTCCGAAGCGACCGTGTTCAGCTACTTCCGCGGCAAGCGCGAGTTGTGTGCGCGGGTGATCGGCGACTGGTACGACGAAATTATCGGTGCGATTGAAGCCGGGCTGCCGCGCGACGGCACGGTGCGTCAGCAGTTTGCCTTCATCGTGCGAACGCATTTGCGCCTGATGCTCGTGAACGGCACCGATCTGTGCGCGCTGGTGCTTTCGGAAGGACGCGCGCGGCATCACGAGTTGAGCGAGGCGCTGACCGAATTGCAGCGCCGCTACACCGCACCGCTGATGCGCGTATTGGCGCAGGGACAGGAACGGGGCCAGATTCGCGCGGACATGCCTTTGCGTCTGTTGCGCTCGATGGTGTTCGGCCCCATGGAGCACGTGTTGTGGGACGCGACGCTGGCGCACCGGCATACCGATATCGACGCAACGGCCGATCAATTGATCGAGGTATTGTGGGCCGCGCTGACGCCTCCCGATCCCGCGGTGAACGCGTTGCAGCAGTTCCGGGCGGAAGTGGCGGAAGCGAACCGGCGTTTTGATGAAGCCACGCGTGAAGCGGCCGCGCACGCAGCGAAACCGGCGGGTGACGAATAGCCCGGCAGGTTTCTTATGCTTCCCGTAGGCGCGCTCGGGCGCGGAAAAAAACGCTAATCTATGGGTCTACCCGTCGCTGTAGCGCAGTCAGAAGGAGACTACCAGGTGGCAGAAACCAAGCCCGCAAAAGCCGCAAAGCCGTCAGCCGGCGCGAAAACCACTAGCACGACGAAAGGCGGCAAGATAAGGATTGGCATAGGCGGCTGGACTTATGCGCCGTGGCGCGGCACTTTCTATCCGGACGACCTCACACAAAGCCGCGAACTCGAGTATGCGAGCCGGCATCTCACTTCAATCGAAATCAACGGGACGTTCTACGGTTTGCAAAAACCGGCGAGCTATGAAAAGTGGTATCAGGAAACGCCGGAAGATTTCGTGTTTTCGCTCAAGGCGCCGCGTTACGCGACTAATCGAAAAGTACTGGCTGACGCCGGCGAGACCATCGAGCGTTTTTTCGCAAGCGGCGTGCTGCTGCTCAAACAGAAGCTCGGGCCTATCAACTGGCAGTTTGCACCGACCAAGAAGTTCGACGGCGAAGATTTCGAGGCCTTTCTGAAGCTGCTGCCTGCGAGTATCGAGGGTGTGAAGCTTAGACATGCGATCGAAGTGCGCAACGACAGCTTCAGGACGCCGGAATTCATTGCGCTGGCACGCAAGTACAAGGTGGCAGTGGTGCTTGCAGGAGACAGTGCCTACCCGCAAATCGCCGACGTGACCGCGCCGTTCGTGTATGCCCGCATCATGGGCACCACGGACAAACAGGCCAAAGGTTATTCAGCAAAAGCGCTGGACGCATGGGCAGCGCGCGCACGCGAACTGGCTGCGGGCACGACGCCAGGCGACCTCGAAACATGCGGCGAGGCGCCCACGAAAGCAGCGGCGCGTGATGTTTATCTTTATGTGATCAGCGGGTTTAAGGAACGCAATCCCGCCGCGGCGATGGCGTTGATTGAGCGGTTGTGAGGGGTTGAAGGTGGAGGATCGACGTCTGCCTTTGCTGCGGCGTATTCGTGATGCAATCGCAAGAGCGCCAGAACTCACCGTTGCGCCGCTTTAAATGCAGAAGGGCCGCGAAATGCGGCCCTTCTGCATCAACGCTATTTCAGCACTGACACTGTCGAGAATGCGATCGTTATATCAGCGCCAACGGAAGGCCGTATCTCCGCGATCTTTTTTAACTCTTCAGGTGGCCATGGATACGACTTGTTCAGCCGCGCAATAGCCTCGTCAGAGCGCGACGGATCATCCTCGGACGAGAAGATGCTGATGTCATAGATAGCGTTGTGGATGAGGAAATCGCCCACGATGCAACGCGAAGCTCCAGCAAATACGAGAACTCTTCTTTCGGCTTCAAAGTGGATTTTTATACGCATATCACTTCCATCCACCTCGATCCCGTCTATATACCAATCATGCAGATGGTCCGGCAGCATAGCTATCACCTGGAATTCATAGCGGACAAAATGGCGCGACAGCCAAATCCCGTACGCCGCTTTAGATACAGAAGGGGCCTCGAATGCGGCCGTTTCTGTCGCTGCAACTTCGGACTGCACCGGCAACGCTCAAGCTAATTTACGCCGTCACTTGCATAAACATATATGTCAACGGTCGCACCCACGTCGCCAACTGCCTTGAGAAACGATGGCGTGAGCGAAATCGGGTAAATAGCCGTGTCGGGCAGCCAGAAGAGGCCCATGCGGAACTCGACCGCGTCCACCCCGGGAAACCTGACCAGCCGCCTCACTTCAGCCTCGTAGCTCCGCAAAAAACTGAGCGTCGCATCAATCTGCGGTTCAAGGCGATGCTCGTCAATTGGCGACACGGCGATCTGTAGAGACGAGGACTCTCTGATGGGGCGGTATGCATTCCCAGTCGGCCCGCGTCGAAATATGTCTGCGATACAGGACCACGGAGAGGACACCAGGAATCCGCCGACGTCGAAGTCCGCACCAGATCCACAAAAAATGCAACCAGGCATAAAGTTCTCACCTCACGAATATTGAGCCTCACCCGCATTGCCCGGTCTCTAAAAGATATATCTTGTAGTACTCCAACGCAGTATCTTTCGGGGCCTGTCCGGTCCGTGGGTCTTTAAGCTCTTTGATCAACGAACCGCCATCTTGCCGGTGGAGCCAATTCCAATAAGTATTGGACAAGCCATACTTCTGGTCCCATGGTCCAAGCCCAAACGGATCATTGAATTGAACCGGATTCCCACCGACGTAAGCATACGCATTCGTCTGCCTACTCGCCCGGCCAACCGGGTCTTCACTAATGAACCGCGCTGTCGCTGCCTGTGCGAACGGATGAACAGCCGCCTACATCAGTTGCTCTCGATCCAGATTTTGCAGTCCTTGTAATGATCTTGTATCGTCGCAAGGACTGCAGCCCTATCACTGTTTCTTCGACATATCGAAAATGATGTGAAATTTCGTGATTGCATTTTGATGTGTGTCGATACCTTCCAGATCTACCCCTCCATTCATCCAAAGCTCTGCATCCCAGATTTTGGATTTGATGACAATGAATCTGTCCATTCCGCCCCCAGTCTGCGCAAAATATGTCCATGGATCCCTCAATCAAAACTCGCGCCCACACTGGAATTACATCTGCGTCGACATGGTGATCAGATTGCTTCCATCGGAAGGGCGCCTCATCGCCACCTCGCTCTCCGTCTCGCCAAACGTGGATGTGAGGACACATCGCGTCATGGCTATGGCTCCCCTCGATATCTAGACTAGGCTTCCCATCTAGTCCGTAAAATCTTCTATCACCCGTTATGGGATGCACGTACCACGAGCCCGGAACTCCATTGTATGGTCGAGCGCGTTCCGTTCCGTCCGGATCCGTGAACTGAACCGGATTCCCACCCACATAAGCATACGCATTCGTCTGCCCACTCGCGCAGCCGATGGGATCCTCGCTCATAGACCGTCCGGTTTGTGGACTGTAATACCGGTTCCGATAGTAAATAAACGCCCCGACACGAATCCGCCCTTATACCGGCCCGAAGGCATGATCATCAAGTACGAGGCTGAACGATGGTCGTCCAGACTGAAGTGATGTAAACGCAGCGCGGGCGATGAGTGCGTCAACACTCACCGGCCACTGACCACCACAACTCACACAAGGAGTTGATCATGGCTGATGCCCATCATAAAGCACCACCACCCGTTACCGAACGGTTCGTCACCATCCAGGAATCCTGGCGCTATCAGAAACCGGCACCCCTGCCCTTCCATATGGGCAAGGAGCCAGCCACCTTTCCGTGGATGAAGCTCTCAGGACGGTCGATCGAGACCGCCGGCTTTGAACCCGGACAGCGCGTGCGTATCACCGTCGAGCACCAGAAGCTCATCATTACACCGCTTTAAATACAGAAGGGCCGCTCGCGCGGCCCTTCTGCAATTCACAATCCCGCTACAGCTACTCTTCTTCCGGCGGGTCAAACCACAAATCAAAGTGCAACTCCATATCCAGCGATGCCAGTGCCGCCATCTGCTTCGGCTGAAGCGCAGGGCCACCATTTCCCGAAACGGAAGACCAGAAGCAGTAAGTTCGGTACCAGCAGCCCATCTCCTTAATCTTTTTCATGTCAACGCCATACGCTTCCAACTCTCGCAGTAAAAGATCCAAGTGATCCGCGACGTCGACGGAGTCGAGTTCCTTGGTTTCGAAGAACCAGCCAAGAAGACCATTCCTATTGCTGGTTCTGGTCGGGGAAATTTTTATCTCGTCCGCCATGCGATTCATCGCATCGGCATCAGATCCATAAATACACAGCGTTACGTAGGTCCGCGAGCAAGCTGACATGTTTCATCCAATAGGTTAATACCGCGACCGGCCACCTTTGCCGCTCTTGCCGCCCTTCCCCACCGGACAACCTTCGCCATTCCACTGGTTCCAGAAGTCGTCAAGCATGGGCTTAGTGAAATTAACTGGACCGGGGATACCTTCGTCCTGCTTTATGCCATGCACCCAATCGCGGAAATTCTTATCGTTGTACCCGTACCATTGGTCGCCTTTATGTAGACCGTATGGATCGTTGAACTGCACCGGATTCCCACCAACATAAGCATACGCATTCGTCTGCCCACTCGCCCAGCCGATGGGATCCTCGCTGATAAACCGTCAGGTTTGTGGACTGTAATACCGGTTCCGATAGTAATACAACCCCGTCCCGTCATTCTCCCGTCCCGTGTACTGCTGCGGGTTCGGATCGGCCAGACCCGTCTGCATCGTCGTGCCATACGGCTCATAGCTGTACAGCGTCTGACTTTGCTGCTGCGCATCCGCCAACGCGATCACATTGTTGTTGCCGTCTCGTAGAACATACCTGTCCTGGCTAGAATCATCCCCAATGCGTCGGAACGTCAGTTCATCTGCGCTACTCGTAGGATACGTAGAGAACCTAAGCAGTCCTTGCTCGTTCCAGCTGTACTGATTAGTTCCGTCGCTAACGACGTTGCCGTTAAGGTCGTATGAGAATGTCTTACCCGCCCAACGCGTCAACTGGTTCGCGGCGTTGTACTGTGCGTCGCCGACCGCCTGCGGCAGACTTACTTTGGCAAGACTGCCACCCGCTTTGATACGTCGCCCCGCGAGGTCATATCCATATGTCAGATCGCCCAAAACGCTGCCGTCGGCGCGCTTGTATGTGATACCCGTCAACTGGCTCGCAGCATCCCACGCATAGATGGCAGCAATCCCGTTGGCAAAGGTGGCTTGAGTCAGCCGGCCGAGCGCGTCATACGAGTAACCCAACGTGCGCACGTCTTCGTCGTTCACCTGGTACTGGATCTGCGTCACGCGATGTTCAGCGTCGCGGGTATAGCTTACGGTTGCCCGGTCCATGTCGATACCGGCTACCTCACGCGTGTCAGCTGCGTAACGGTATGTCCATATGCCCTGAATGGTCGGCGAATCAAACGTACGTACAAGCTTGCCCGTTACGGCATCGTAGTAAAACACCGTGTCGACTTCTTTCTGGTTACGGCCATCAGCCGCCGGGAAAAAGTCCTGCGTGCCGCTCAGGTTGCCAGTAGAGCTTTTCTCGTATTGAGCTATCGGCATTGGAAGTCGGCTCGGCCATTACCGACGGCGGTGCGCACTTTTGCCGGTCCGCTAACGACAAACTGGAGGCGTGACGCTTTCCGGTCGACGGAATGGCCAACGATAAGTCGGCTGGCGAATTGCGCAATGCTACTTTGCTTTTTGATGCGCCTATCGCTCTTTGCTAATGGTCACGCGCAATCCAACGCGTGACGGTCTACGCAACCGCCCGCGTCGAAAGTATTGATGTGCTTGATGTGCAGCAGCCGATCCTATTTCGCCCCGCTCCCCTTAAAAGCCACTGGAACCCTGCCCGACTCCTGACGCTCGATCATCCAGCCGGGATAGTGGGGAGGCAGAGCACTCACGGTTTCGAGACGCGCAAGCTCTTCTTCAGTCAGGACGATATCGACTGCCCCCAGGTTATCTTCAAGCTGTTCGACCCGTTTTGCGCCGATGATCACGCTCGTGACATACGGCCTCGCGAGTAACCAGGCAAGCGCGATGCGGGCAACGGAGACACCGCGCGCGTCGGCCATGCTGCGCATTTCTGTAACGCACGACCAGGCCCGCTCGAGATCGACCGGGGGAAAGTCAAAGTGGCTGCGCCGTGAACCTTCTTGGGTTGCAGCCCCGGGGCCGAACTTGCCCGACAGCAAACCGCCGGCGAGGGGCGACCAGACGAGGAGCCCCATCCGTTCCTCGATGGCGAGCGGCACCAGTTCGCGCTCGACGTCGCGTCCGGCAATCGAATAGTACGCCTGGAGCGTCTCGAAGCGCGTAGCGCGCAGCGCCTCGCTCAGCCCGAGCGCCTTGCCGATCTTGCCCGCGCGCCAGTTCGAGACGCCGACATAACGAACGAGGCCCTGCCGCGTCAGATCGTCGAGCGCACGCAGCGTCTCTTCAATCGGCGTGACAGGGTCGCTGGCGTGTATCTGGTACAGGTCTATATGATCGACCTGGAGCCGTTCCAGGCTCCTTTGCACAGAATCCATGATGTGGCCGCGCGACGCCCCCTGATCGTTCGGTTTCGGGCCCATCACTCCGGCTGTCTTCGTAGCAAGCACGATCTCACTGCGTCGTACGCCGAGGTCTTTGAGCGCCTGTCCAACGAGGCGTTCTGACTGGCCGAAAGAATATACGTCGGCGGTGTCGATGAAGTTGATTCCCTCAGCAAGCGCGCGGGCGATCAGTCGGTTCGCCTCTTCCTGGCCGACCGCGCCGATCGCCGCCCACATGCCGGCGTCGGCATTGCCGCCCAGCGTCATCGTGCCGAGGCACAGTTCGGAAACAAACAGGCCGGTGCGGCCAAGTTGCTTGTATTTCATGGCAGTCCCCTTCGAGATGGGCTGAATAAAACGCGGCGGCCTGCGCCCCTGCTTTGCTCACGCAAGAAAGTGTCAGTTGCTTTGATGCCTCCCGGCTCGCAACTGCCCGGCGATCATCGCGACGCGGGCGCCATAGCGGCGGGCCGTCTCAAGATCCCCTGGCGACATCTCCTCAGGCGACGCATCGGCAGGGGTCTGCGCCATCGGCGCGATGTACGAGCCCATGCGATTCAGGTCGTCACGCATTGACGCCTTGACGTTTGCCGGCTTGATATCCATGCCTACCCAGATGCCGCCATGCTGACCAGCCAGCAGGAAAAAGTATTCGAGCGTATTGAGCTTGTCGCCGTTCAGGCTCGCACTGTTGGTAAAGCCGCCAAAGACCTTGTTTTGCCACCGGCCTTCGAACCAGGGCTTCGACGAGCTGTCAGCAAACTTCTTGAACTGCCAGCTGGGGCCGCCCATGTAGGTCGGCGAGCCGAACAGGATTGCATCCGCGCCGGCCAGCGTTTCCCACGCATCCTCGGCAATGTTTCCCTCGCTATCGATCGCGATGAGCATCGCGCCCGCGCCTTCGGTGATAACTCTGGCCATACGCTCGGTATGCCCATAGCCAGAGTGGTAGACGACGGCGGTTTTAACCGGAGAGGTGTGCTGATTCATGGTTGTTCCCTTTCGTGCAGGTTGTCCTGCGGATGACATGGGAAGCTAGTCTACTGAGTCTCAATTGAGCTATAAATAGCGACAAAGAGAACGTTCTGTTACTTCCTGAGTGAACAATGCAAAACCTCGATGCGCTTCTGATCTTTGCCCGTGTCGCCGAAATGACGAGCTTCACGCGTGCGGCCGAAAGCCTTGGTATCCAGAAGGGACGTGTCTCGATGGTGATCCGCGAGCTCGAGCGGGAGGTGGGAGCCACCCTTCTGCACCGGACCACGCGAAGTGTGCAGCTCACTGAAGATGGACGCGCCTTCTATTCCCGGGCGCGCGATCTGCTGGCCGATGTGCAGGAATTGCAATCAATGTTCTCGGGCAATGGCACACCGCTGCGGGGTAGATTGCGCGTCGACATGCCCACCGAATTGGCGCGAAGCGTCGTGGTTCCCGCGCTACCGCAACTCATGGCCGCGCATCCCGAGTTGCAACTGGAACTCTCGAGCACCGATAGGCGTGTCGATCTCGTGCAGGAAGGGTTTGATTGCGTGATTCGTCTAGGTCCGATTGCCGACGAGAACCTGATCGCGCGACCGTTGGGCAAGCTGCGCATGACCAACGCAGCGAGCCCGAGCTATCTGGCACGGCACGGCATACCGCATACGCTGGATGATCTGCGCAACCAGGGACACAAAATGGTCCACTACACGCTAACACTCGGCGCGAGGCATGCCGGATAGGAATACCCGGACGGGGACGGCTACGCGACGCTTGCGTTGCCAGGCGCGATGCAGGTCAACAGTGTGCAGACCTATCACGCAGCCGGACTTGCGGGCATAGGTCTGATACAGGCGGGATACCTGGCGCTCGCGCATCACATTGAAAGCGGCGCGCTAGTGGAGGTTCTGCCCGACTTACGCCCTAAGCCTCTCGCCGCGTCGCTCGTCGTGGCCCATCGACGTAATCTTTCGCCGCGCGTGCGGACGTTCATGGACTGGATCGAAGGGGTATTGGCGCCGTATTTCGATTAGTTGTTAGGGTTGTCGGCTCCACGGCGCGCGCTCCGGTTCACTGCAGCGCCTAGTGCGCCAACTGCCAACGCAGGACCGGTTGAGTCGCGCCCGCCGGCATGGCCCACGCGCCGGTCGCACTGAAGTCCCAGGATGCGTCGAAGCTGGCCGGGTTGCTCATCTGCGCGCTGGTCAGGCCGTTCGCCGCGGGCAGTTGCGTGCCAGCTCCTGCACTTGCCGACCGTGTCGTTGTTTCTTTGTTCCAGTAGACGTTGGATGCGATCGTCCCACCGTCGTTGGTCCCCGCGATTGCGCCATACGTGCCGTAAGTCGGACCTTGATACGAGGGGCCTCGGACCGGACCCGACGCAAACGACTGTTCGATCACACCGCCATTCGAGTAAGCTAATCCACCTGCCGAGAAAAGCCCGAAGGTCTCGCCGCTCGCGTACGACTGTGACACCGTTCCCCCGTTGTGGCCCACCAGACCGCCGCCATCGCCGTGAACATTCGGGCTGACCGTTCCATTCGTATAGGACTGGCTAATGGTGCCGAAATTCGCGCCGACGAGTCCGCCGAGCAAGCCTCCATTACTGAGCGCCGCAGTGCTCCACGAGCGTTCGATCAGACCGTCATTGCGTCCCACCAGGCCGCCAACGTCGGCACCCTCGAAAGAGCCGGCACTGCGAAAGCCGCTGGTGTACGCGTATGTAATCAAGCCCTCGTTTTGCCCCGCCAGAATCCCGAACGGGATGCCCGCCGGGTAATAGACATTTGTCGCAATGTCCGCGTTTGTCATGCCGACATTACGAACGACCCCTGCGGGACCGATCACGCCAAACAGGCCGGCTGCAGGCGAACCCGAACTCTGGTCACGTTGATTGAACCTGTCGATGACATGATCCATGCCGTCCAGTTGCCCGGTGAAAGGCGCAGTCGCGCTGCCGATCGAAACGAACGCAATGGAAGTACTCGTCGCACTCGCGTCGATATTCTTGCCGAGCGCATAGACGCCCGCGAGATTGTTTGCGATGTTCTGCAAGTCCGTGACCGAATTGACGAGTTGGTAGGCGGTTATCTGCTGCACAAGTCCGCTGTAAAGCGGGGCGCTCCACGCCGGGTTGCTCACCAGCCCGCCGGGAGTGTGACTACCGTTCATATCGTAGAGCGCGCTGACGATGCCCGTACTCTTCGACCAGTCGATGCTACCGTTGTTGATGACGCTGCCGCCGTTGTCGATGGCCGATGCGTCGGCGCGCAAGGTCAGAGTGCCCGTGCCGCTGTTCGCAACAGTGGTGCCTGTGGTCAGCAAGACGTTGCGATAGGCGGCGAGCGTGAGCGAAGCGGCGCCGTTCCAGCTCAGGCTCGACGCAACGCTGAGGTCGCCTGTCGCGCCGTTCGCGCCGGTGGTCATGACATCGACTGATGTGCCTGCGTTCAGGCTGCGCTGCAACGCGCGAGCCGCGGCATCATCTATCGTGAAGGTGTTGCTCGAGAGATTCCATTGGCCCGCGTGAACGGCTGCGTGCGGGCCGAACGTTGGTTGCGCCGCTTGTGTATCGACGGTCCCGCCACTGCCGTCCGCGTTGCTCGCGGCGATCGTCCCGTACTGCGCGACACGCCCACTATCGGCGACGAGCCACACGTGACCTTCCCGATTCGCGGTGCCTGTCGCGCGGATGCGCGTGCCGCCACCGGCAAGCGCGTAGACGTTGCCATCTGCGGCCTGCAGGCTGATCTGAGCGGCCTCGATCCGCCCTCGGTTGAGGACGGTGCCCTGACTGCCAGTCTGCACGAAGACCTGCCTGCTGCTGCTCAGGTCGTGCAACAGAACCTTTTCGCCGGCCGCCAGTTCCACCGTGCCGTTGGGCGCTGCCACGTCGCCCGCATTGATGACGGTGCGCCGGGCAATCAGGAACACATCGCCGCCACTTGAGCTGATCTTGCCGAGGTTGATCACGCTTGCGTCGGAGTCGCCCGAGAGCGTAAGTGCATCATTGCCGTGCATGAACGCGCAGTTGCAGACATCGAGCGTCGACGCGACGAAACGGCCACCCGTACTGATCACGCCCGAAGGCCCGACTACGATGCCTTGCGGATTGATCACATACAGGCTGCCTGTTGCCGTGAGCTTGCCGAAGATCGCGGATGGCGCACCACCCGTCACCCGATTCAGCGTCGCGCCGGAACCGTTCTCGAAAGTGACTGTGTTGTTCCTGCCGATCGAAAAACTGTTCCAGTCGATCACGCCGCGTGTCGAACCCGGTTGCGTAATCACGAGGCGGTTGCCCTGGCCTGCTATTGCGCCCGTGCCGGCCACATAGGTGCCGCCTTGCGGAAGCAGGCCCGCCGCGAGGGTCACATGCGCGAAGCACAGCCCCGTAAGCGAAATGCCAGTGGCGAGCCAGAGTGTTCCTTTAGGCTGTCGGCGATGCACTGCGCGTCGCGCGGACCGGGCTGATTCCGGATGTCTCACATCTCCCCCTTCCCGCAATCGCAGAATGGCTGCCACGACCCGCATAACCGACTGGAAAGACGTTGGTCACAGCGTCTGAAGAATAGCCATTGGAGTAGCGAACGCATGCCGAGACTTCTGCGTTTTCCGCCTTCGTATCGGGGAGTTGTGACTGGTGTCGGGCGGGGAGATGCGGGATGCGGCTTGAGCGGGATCTATCCGTCGAGACTCATCAGCCGCAAGTCAGCCGCAAGTCAGCCGTCCATGAAACGCCTCACCGCGCTATATCATTTCGGAAAGTCAGCCCCCCCGCCGGTTTTTCAACGGAACTTTGCTCAACACTAGCTGCAGCGCTTGTCCGGACTGCCAACCATTGGCTCCAGGCTGAACGGGTCGCGCTGACTTCGCCAGGTCTTCCCGGTCCTTACGCTCTTTCGCGGTCGATATGTCGAGTTCCTTGTCGCGGCTCTGAATCATCTCCGGGCTGAGCTGGCCGTCCTGGGTAAATCCCATCATTAGCTGCGGAATCCCAATAGGCAGCGCCGAATCCCTGTCGATCTGCCATGTGTGCCACGTCTTCCCGTATGTGTTGACCAGTAAAGCGATGGCCGTGTGTTCCACTGGCATGGGAATGCCAGGCATCACAAGTTCACCAGACGTCGTTTCATGGCGGTGGCTATGCCAAAGTGGTTTTTCCTCGTCAGGCAGAGTCTTGAACAGCTTCTCGGAAACAATGTATTCAATACCGATGAGTCGGGAGTCGGACTTGTTGCCGTCGTAAATGACGCACTGGAAAAAATCTTCGTTGATGTGGTGGCAGTAATGATGGGCCTCGACCTGCCTTCCCATGTCGTCCGCATAGAAGTGAAACCCGTTCAGGTACATATTGATCGCGTTAATAGGGGCGTGGCCTTGCAATACGTCAGCGCCCATCCCCAGCATCTTGCTCTTTTCTGATTTACCTCGGCCCGGAATCGCCCCGCGGGGTTCAGTCGGTTGCTGCGCAAATGCCTGGCCTGCGCCGCATGAACATGTGGCAAAGGCCACTGCAGAGCCCAGCAGGCCCATGAAACCGCGCCGGTTCCGAGTAGAAAGAGGCAGTGCCATATCCATCTCCGCTTGAATGCCTGAAATTCTGGCGCATGATTACCGTCGTCTTACGCTAGCAGCGACGCCGCCATTGCGTTCAGACGCGAGTGTTTGATTGCCGCCAGCAATCTGGATGCCGCACTGCAGATTTCAGGTATTTCGCTGCGAGGGAGGGCCGGTTTTCCCTCCATCGTGCCGCACTGGTGCGGCAAACGGGGGACTTTCAGACAAGAGCTGCTTCAGTGCGGCGCGAAGGAAACGGATTGCGCCACGCTTCGAGCTCGTTCAGCTGGTCATGCCAGCGCACAACATTGGGAAACTCGTCGAGCGGCATCGCCGCACGGTCGGCATAGGGCAGCGTGACGGCAACCGAGAAATCAGCGATGCTCATCTGATCGCCGAGCAGCCATGTCCGGTCCGCGAGGTGCCGGTCCAGCACCGCTGCGTGCTTGCGGAACCATCCCTGCGCTTCGGCGACCTTCGCACTGTCCGGCGCGCCCAGACCTATCGCCGGTTTGATCAGGTGCTCGAAGTAAAGAGATCCGCCATGCCGATAGAAATGCTGGCTGTTCCAGCTGAGCCAGCGCAGCACGTCGGTCTGCCGTTCAGGCTCTTCTGGCCATAACGGCGATTGCGCCCGTTGCGCGAGGTGGCAAATGATCGCGTCGGCCTCCCAGATACTGGTTTGCCCATCGGTCAGACATGGCACCTTGCCGTTCGGGTTGAGCGTGAGATACGCCGGCTTCAGGTGCTCGCCCTTGCCGGGGTCAAGATAGGTATATTCGATTTGCATGCCTAAATAACGAGCAACTGCGCAAGCCTTCCGTGGGGCCAGCGTTTCTGCATAATAGAGCTGCATACGACGTCTCCGGTATATGTGCACCTTGTTGGGTACGGCACGTCCGAGCACCTCAAACGTTGTCGCCGCCGAGTTCCTCGATCAATGCGTCCAGTTTTTGGAACGCGCCCTTCCAGCCGGCCTCATGACTGTCGCGTGTCGCTTCGTCGAATAACTGCGAGTGCGTAAAGTTCATTTCAGTACCTTCGTCGACCGGGCGAAACGTAATGGTCACGAGCGAACGGCGCTCGGGCAGCGTGACCCACTGCCACGTGAACACGAGCTTGCGGTCCGCCTCTACTTCCTGATATTCGCCGCGGCAATCGTGAGTTTCGCCGTCGAGCGTCTGGAACACCACGCGGAACCGGCCGCCTACTCGCGGATCTGCTTCCGCGCTGAGTACCGGCCCCGCGTCTGGTCCCCACCAGCGCGCCATCAACTCAGGCCGCGTCCATGCGGCATAAACCCTTTGCGGCGATGCCTTAAGGCGCCGCACGATCGTCAGACTCGGCGTATGCATCATCTACTCTTCTCCTTCGACAAAATCAGCCAGCCGGTCGAGGTTGGCGGACCAGAATCGCTCATAGCGTCTGAGCCACGCCATGGCCTCTTCCATGGGCCGGGCGACCAGTTGCACCGACACGGTTCGGCCATGCTTGGCGCGCGTAATCAGGCCAGCCTCGCTCAGCACGTCCAGATGCTTCATGACGGCCGGCAGCTTAAGCGGCAATGGGCGTGCGATTTCCGTGACCGAAAGCCCCGGCTCCTGCTCCAGACGGGCAAGGATGGCACGCCGGGTAGGATCAGTCAGTGCGGAAAACGTACGATCGAGTTGACTTACAGGACACTTCACCATGTGGTGAACTATAGAGCTTTGACGCACGGTGTCAAGGTGTTTGTCGCACTGTTTTTCAGCGCTCGAAACAAGCGGGGAACCTCGGCTGCAAGCGGACACGGGAGGCGTGAGCGAGCATTGCTGGAAAGACGTGGCGCTGCGCTGCCGGGGAGCCCATGCAGAGCATTGCTGGCTTCAGGTCAGCCGTACTCACCATCCGTCAATCGCGCCGGAGAGCACGGCCGCAATGGCGCCAGCTCGTAGCACGAATGAAGCGTGGTCAGATCCGCGCGTAGATAGAACTGCCGATGGTCAGTGTCGTCGCACTCGCCGACGCGAAGCGGATGTCATAGAGGTCGCGTCCGAAGTTTCCCGGCACCTTGATCGACATACCGCCGAGCGTATCGCTCACCGGTACGAAGAGTTGATAACGAAGATCTTCGTTGCCGTACAGCACGTAACCGGGAAGTTCGGCGAGTGTCGCAAAGAACGCCGGCGGATTGCCGAGAACCGCAATCGGCACCGCGCTCGGCGAATCATTCGTCAATGTCCATTGCGTGCCGACGCGTTGCTGCCACGCGCTGTCGAGCGGCGCGCGCGCTGCGAGTTGCTGACCGACGGGCAGCGTCAGATACGCGTAGCCCGCGCCCGGCACCACCCGCTTCATCAGGTAGCGATAGTGGAACGCGTTGCCCTCGCTGTCGTTGCCCGACACAACTGTGAGGCGATACGACGCGGTATCGGTATCGCTCCACCACCAACCGTCGCTGCGAAACCGGTAGGCGCCAATCTGCGCCCAGCCCCGCGTATCGGCATCCCACTGGTTGATTTGCAGGCTACCGTCCGCGTTGGCGAGCACCTGATACGGCGAATCGGAGTTGCCGTAGATGCCGGCGCCACCCGCCATGCCCGGGCCAGGTGCCACCGGCGGCGCCGTGGTGCTGACCTTCGCCGGCAGCGACGAAATGGTGCCGTCTTCTTTCAACGCCGACAGCACGAGCGTTTCGGCAATCGCGCGAGCGTTGTATCCCGCGTTGCCAGTCACCAGCAGCGCAAACTGCGAATTCGGCACGACGAAAAATTCGGTCGAGTAGAACGCAGTACCGCCGTCCTTCTCCCAGCCCCGCACGCCTGCAGCGTCGAGCGCCGGCTGCACCACGGAGTCCCAGCCCAAGCCCCAGCGCCATTCCGGAGACGGATTGATGGTCAGGCTTTGGGTCTGATCCGTGCCCATCTGCGCAATGCCCGCTGCGGACACGATGCGTTTTCCCTGGAACACGCCGCCGCCGTAGATCATTTGCGCGAGGTTCATCATGTCGGCGGGTGTCGAACTTAGTCCGCCGGTAGCGTATGCATTCACGAACTCCTGATGCTGCGCACCCTTCACGTACGGCAGCGAGAACGATCCGCCGGAAGGCACGCTCGTCAGATAGCTGGAGTGAGTCATGTTCAGCGGCGTGAGAATTTCCGACTGAACGAAGTCTGCGAAACTCTGGCCTGTTACGGCGAGCACGATCTGCTCCACCATCGTGAAGCCGTCGTTGCAGTAGACCGCCAATTCACCGGGCAGATGCTTCAGGTGCGAGTTGGCGAGTTCGGCTTGCGTGTCGGCGGCGTAGCCCGCAACCGGCTCGAATGTGAACAGGTTGCGCCCGTTCGTGCCCGGCAAGCCAGATGCATGCGACAGCAAATGGCGCGTGGTGATCTGCGCGTATTCCGGCGAGAGCATCGTGAAGGTGGGTAGATATTTGACGATTGGCGTGTCGAGTGCAATCAGTCCGCGATCGACGAGGATCGCCGCCGCGAGAGCGGGGAACAGCTTACTCACCGAGCCGATGTTAAAGCGCGTCTGCGGCGTTGCCTTGATCTGCCCCGGCACCGACGCCAGCCCGAACGCCTCTTGCCACACCACCGTGTTGCCCTTGACCATTGCAACAGAGATCGCCGCGACCGGGCTCGACGGGTCAGTCACGGCTTGCCGGATCATCTGCTGGCCGAGCGCAATGGTCTGCTGATAAGGCGTTGAATGGATGTCGTCGTTGCCGCAGCCTGGCAGCACCGTCGCGAGTAACCCTGCGCCGGTATAGCCGAGAAACTGTCGCCGCCCTTCGCTTGCAAGACCTTCGGGATTGCGTTTGCGCCTGGCCATGACATCCCCCTCTCGAGTTTCAAGACCTGCAAGAAGCCGCTTTCTGCCAACACGGCGCAGCCGACGCGGCGAGGACAATCGTCGCAATCCGGCACAGAGGGGCGGCGTGTTCGATCCGTTACCCCGTGCCAGATCATAGCTGTGCATTGCAATTGCGAATAGCGGCATGTCGAGATGCCACGAAGCTTTGGCTCAAGAGTGCGCATGGCGCGAATCAGACGCGTGGTCGCCAGGCGGCAATGGCGCGGATTTTGTCGCTTCTGCCTCCATGCAGGCAGCTGGTCATGCGGAAAACTTCTGTGGACTGTGCAACCGCCGGCGTTCCGAGCCCTGGAAAGATGCGCGCCGGGAATGCCGCCGCTGCTGCGAGGCAACGGCGATGCATCCAGTCCGGTCGTCGATAACCTCTCTGCCTGACTCGATCATGCGGCCAAAACACGACGTAATGGCCGCGCAAGAATCAGTAATCCCACAGAACCGGCACGAAGCGGAAGCCTTTGCCGCTCCTGGCAATATGGCCGATAGAGGGGAACGCGACATGCGCTGCGGCCAGCAGTGCGCCGGTTTCAGCGGCCTCGTCAAGCAGCGCCAGACGCACATGCGCGGCCTTTTCGGGATCGTGCTCGAAACCATTCTGCCAGTCGGGATTGTCGAAATTGACTTCGAAGATCGCGTCGCCCACGAACGTCAGCTTCTCGCCGTTCGATGCGACGTCCACGACGCAGTGTCCCGGCGTATGGCCGCCTGTCACGCGTGCCGTCACGCCCGCGGCGACTTCCACGATCTGATCGAATTGCCTGATATTCTCGCTGTAGAGTTTCGCAAACTTCTCAGCAGCCTTGCGAAGAGCGGGAGGAACCGCTTCTGGCATCACCGTCTTGCTGAAGTCGGGATTTTTCCAGAACTCCACTTCTGCCGCCGACACGTGAATGCGCACGTCTGGCCTGAGCCTCGCCTTAACGCCGTCGACGTTCAGCCCCCCGACGTGATCCATGTGCATATGCGTGATCACGATATCGGTGATCGCAGCAAGGTCGATGCCGGCCGATTCCAGGCGCCTCATCGACTGACCGGCACGCGTGAAGTATTCAAAACCGTCGCCCACGCCGGAGTCGATCAGGATCAGGCGTTCGCCGCTACGCACGAGCGCAACGTTCAGCGCCCAGTCGAACATGTCGCGTTGCAGGAAGCGACCATCGAACCATTCATTGCGGTCCGCTTCGCTCACGTTAGTGGACATGGTGGAAGTGGGCAGCGGCAGAACGCCATCGCTGATCAGCACGACCTCGACGTTACCCACCTGCACCGCGTAGCGGGAAGGCACGAGTTCGCCGGAACCTTCTTTTCCAAGGTTGGCAGTAACCGGCTGCACATTGCGGATTGTTTTGCTCATATTCAATAGTCCTATTGATCAGGTGGAGTAAGCCGCACTGCGCGCAGTTCACCAGCACGACACGAGTCTCGCGCGCTTTGCATGTGTTCGCCTGTGGATCCAGCGTGTGACGGATTGTAGTTAGCAGGGGCGAACGCGAGTAGCATCGCGAACGCCCACATCATGTTGTCCGAAGGACAACAATCGGCGAGCGCGAGGCCAAGGAGAGAAAAAGAGAAACAAAAAAGAAGAAGCGGGCGCGACAGGCTTGCGCGCATCGGCTTTTCGAGCGCGGGGCGCCGGTCCCACGCACGCCCGACACGGCGCGAACGGCTTGAATCAGTAGTTCGAAGCCACGAGCAGGAAAGCCGCGCGCGGCCACGCAATAGGCGCAGCCCCGCGCGTCTGCGGGCGCCCGAAGAGAAAAGCGCTGGACGCTTAGTAGGCGAACTGCCGGTAGTTCTCGTCGAAGGTGCGCGCGGTTTGTTCCACCACCGGATTGAAGCGCAACAGACGGCGCGCCCGCGCAGGAAGTTCGGCAAGCACCTTGCGCGGCACGTCGATATGCACTTCTGGCCGGAAGTACCACGCGCGGCTATAGCCGATAACCACCATCGGACGCGGGTCGCCGGTGAGATTCGGCGTGCCGCGATGCAGCCCGCGCACGTCACGGATCATCACGTCGCCGACTTGCATGGTCACACGCTCGGCCTCAAACCGCTTCGCCGCCAGGCCTTCCAGCGCTTCATCCCGCGATATCCGATGGGTCCCGCGCGTCGTCTCCAGCGGGCCATTACGCTCGTCGACATCGACGAGCGGAAAGTTCACCGCGAGTTGAAAAGACGGCGTTTCGGGCGCGTCGTCGAAAAGCGGCGGCGTATCGCGATGCCAGTCCTGGAATGTCGAACCGAGCACCGGCGTGTCGGTGGCGAGTTGGCACATCACCGGATCGGAGCCCGCCACGCGCTCGACAATGCCGACAATGTCTTCATCGCAGACGATGGCCGGATCTGCGAACAGGCCCTCGAACGGCAGCGTCACGTAATAACGCCCAGGGCCGCGATTGCCGTTCGCATCCGCATGCATATGAGGCTCAAGCAATGGCGCAAATGCGTCGCGCCAGGCCGCTATCGTCGAACGCGGAAAATGGTCGCGCAACAGCACGAAGCCGTCGCGGTTGAACGCATCCGCGAGTGCGTCTCTCGTGCTTTCGTCGTAACGGCCCATGCGCGTCTCCTCGAGTTGGATTGGCAAAAAGAATTGCACGGGCGCAATCGAGTCGTCAATATTATTAGTAATAGTTGGTGGAAACCCCGACCCCATCGGGGCCGGCGCGCGTTGTTGATCGCTAATATTAGTGGTAAGTTTGCTGCACTTATGCCGCAAGCCTATGAAGAAGACAACCCAACGCCGCCCCACCATGACCGACATCGCGAAGCTCACTGGAGTCTCGCAATCGACGGTTTCGCTCGTGCTCAACAACGCGAGCGGCGCCAAATTTTCCGACGCAACGCGCGACAAGGTGCTGCGCGCGGCACAAGAACTCGGCTACCGGATGACGCCGCGCGAGGCGAGCGCGCTGCCATCGTTCAACACGGCGCAAGGCGAACGTAATCTGATTGTTTATCTCGCCGACGAAATCTCGACAAGCCCGCATCCCGTTGTCAGCATCGACGGAGCGCGCGACGCCGCGTTCGCAAACGGCCGCATGCTCGCCGTGTATTCGACGCACGGCAACGCGGAGATCGAGGCCCGCGTGCTCGATGCGACGCTCGGCAATCCGAACGTGCTCGGCGTGATCTATGCGACCGTGTACACGCGGCGCGTGACTCTGCCCGCGGCACTCGCGCGCGTGCCGACCGTGCTGCTCAACTGCTATTGCAGCGAGGCCAACCTGTCGTCGGTCGTGCCCGCGGAAGTCGCGGGCGGCCACACGGCAACGGACTATCTGCTCGCGGCGGGACATCGGCGGATCGGCTATATCAACGGCGAGCCGTGGCAGGATGCGGCGCGCGATCGTCTGAAGGGTTATCGCACGGCACTGGCAACGGCTGACTTGCCGTTTGCGCCGGAACTCGTGCGCGAAGGCGACTGGGGCCCGGCAACAGGTTTCGAAGAAACGCTTTCGCTGATGCGTGAACCGAATCCGCCAACAGCCATTTTCTGCGCCAACGATCTGATGGCGCTCGGCGCAATAGAAGCGCTCAAGCAACTCGGGCTGCGCGTGCCCGGCGATGTTTCCGTGCTCGGCTACGACGATCAGGAAATCGCGCGGCATACACATCCGCCGCTGTCCACTGTCGTGCTGCCGAACTACGAACTGGGCAAGTGGGCGGTCGAAACGCTGTTGCAGGAGGAGCACAACCGCGCGGCGGGGGCACCGGTGCGGCGCCGGACGGTCAAGCTGGACGGGCCGTTGATCGAGCGCGGCTCGGTCAGGGTTATCGCCGAAACCAAGCAGCTCGCAACTAATAATATTAACGACTAGCAGGCAATACGACTCTCGCAGCAGGCAGAAGACCGGGCATCACAAGCATCGGCATTGACAAGAAACAGGCAAACCATCCTTATCGGAGGAAGACATGCTGTCGCTCAAGAAGAAAGCGGGCCTGCGCCCGATTGCTGCATCGTTTCTCGCACTCGCTGCGCTGACCCTGTCCGCCGGCCTCGGCATCGCGCATGCCGCCGACGACGCCCTGCCGAAGATTCCAAACAAGAAGCCGCTCAAGGTCGGCTTTGCGCAAACGGAAAGCAATAACCCCTGGCGGCTGGCCGAGACAAGGAGCTTCAAGGAGATCGCCTCCAAATGCGGCTGGCAGATGGTCATGACCGATGCCAACAGTTCCGCTGCCAAGCAGGTCGCGGATATTCAAAGCATGATCGCGCAGCACGTCGATCTGCTGGTGTTCCCGCCTCGTGAAGAGAAGCCGCTCGTTCCCGTCATCATGCAGGCGAAGAAGGCCGGCATTCCCGTGATTCTGGTCGACCGCAACGTCGACCAGTCGATGGCCAAAGCGGGCAAGGACTACATCACCTTCATCGGTTCGGACTTCATCGACCAGGGGCAGCGCGCTGCGAACTGGCTCGTGAAGGCGACCAACGGCAAGGCAACCATCATCGAGCTCGAAGGCTCGACCGGTGCGTCCGCAGCGAATGATCGCAAGAAAGGCTTCGACGAGGTCATTGCGAAGAACCCGGGCATGAAGATCGTTGCGTCGCAAAGCGGCGATTTCGCGCGCGACAAGGGCCGTCAGGTCATGGAGACGCTGTTGCAAGCGCATCCCGATGCCACCGCCGTCTATGCGCACAACGACGAAATGGCGCTCGGCGCCATTGCCGCGATCAAAGCCGCGGGCAAGCAACCGGGCAAGGACATCCAGATCGTGACCATCGACGGCACCAAGGGCGGTCTCGAAGCCATCAAGGCGGGCGAACTCGGCGCAAGTGTGCAATCGAGCCCGTTCTTCGGCCCGCTCGCCTGCGATGTCGCGCAGAAGTACGCAAAAGGCGAAACCATTCCGCCGTGGGTCAAGGTGTCCGACCGCTTCTATGACAAGAGCAACGTCGACGCGAGCATGCAGTACGGTTATTGAACCAAAGGCGTGCCTTTGCGGGCGCTTTGCTCGAAGCGCCCGCTTGTCATTCCGGTTCTTTCGACGATGGACGACACACGATGGCTCAGGCTCCCTTGCTCGATATGCAGGACATCGACATCTCCTTCGGCGGTGTGGCGGCGTTAAAGCGCGCACGGCTGACCGTTCAGGCCGGCGAAGTACATGCGCTGATCGGCCAGAACGGCGCGGGCAAATCGACCCTCATCAAGATTCTCACAGGCGCGTATCGAAAGAGCGCCGGCACGATTCGCTTTGACGGACGCGAAGTCAATTTCCGCACGCCGAAGGAAGCGCGCGAGGCAGGCATCAGCACAATCTATCAGGAAATCAATCTTGTGCCGTTTCGCTCGGTAGCGGAGAACATATTCCTCGGACGCGAGCCGCGCCGTTTCGGGCTGATCGACTGGAAAGCCGTGCAGCGTCGCGCGACCGAGCTGCTCGAATCGTTCGGCCTGAAGATCGACGTGAACAAGCCCGTGCGCGAGTATTCGACCGCGATCCAGCAGATGGTCGCGCTGGCGCGGGCCGTGTCGGCGGATGCGAAGATGGTCATCATGGACGAATCGACGTCCTCCCTCGACGAGCGCGAAGTCGAGTTGCTGTTCAGCGTGGTGCGCCGGCTACGCGACGACGGACGCGCGGTAATTTTCGTGTCGCATCGGCTGGACGAGCTTTATGCGCTGTGCGATCGCGTCACCGTGATGCGCGACGGGCAAACCGTCGCCGAAAGCGCGATGCAGGAGATGGACAAACTCAAGCTCGTCACCACCATGCTCGGCCGCACGCTCGCGGCCGTCGTCCATGAAGACAGCACCGTGAAGGAAGCCAACCTCGCGAAGCGCGGCGCCCTCGCGCTGCGTGCAGAAAGTCTCTCGGCAGGCGCGAAAGTCGCGGACGTTTCGCTCGACGTGCATGCGGGCGAAGCCGTTGGCCTCGCGGGGCTGCTCGGCTCCGGCCGCACCGAAACGATGCGCCTGCTGTTCGGCGCGGACCGTCCGGTGAAGGGCACACTTTCTGTGAACGGCGAGACCGTTGCATGGAAGTCGCCGAAAGATGCGATCACGCACGGCATTGCGTATCTGACCGAAGACCGCAAGGCCGAGGGCATCGTGCCGGAACTGTCGGTACGCGACAACCTCACGCTCGTGTGCCTGCCGGCGCTCACGAAACGCGGCGTGGTGGATGTCGCCCGGCAGAAGGAAATCGTCGACGGTTTCATCGAGTCGCTCGGCATCAAGCTGCGCTCGGCCGATCAGCCGATCCGCGAACTCTCGGGCGGCAATCAGCAAAAGGTGCTGCTCGCGCGCTGGCTCGCCACGCATCCGCGTCTGCTGTTGCTCGACGAACCGACGCGCGGCATTGATGTAGGCGCGAAAGCCGACGTCGCGAAGATCGTGCGCGAGCTGCGCGACGCGGGGCTCGCGGTGCTGCTGTCGGCGTCGGAACTTGAAGAACTGACGGCGGTGGCCGACCGCGCAGTCGTGATCCGCGACGGACAGACCGTCGCGCAGCTCGACGGTGCGCAGATGAACGAAGCTTCGATCATGGACGCAATCGCATACGGTGCGCTCGGGCACTCGACGCTCGCCGAGGCGGTGGAGGAAGCCAAACATGATCGATGACACCCAACGCGCGGCGCCCATCGTTCACGCGCCGATAAAGAGAAAACGCAGCGTCGCGATCCAGCGCGAAATCGTCGTGCTCGTCGCGATGATTGTGTTCAATCTGCTTTTCACGCAGCACTTTGTGTCGCTGCAGACCTTCAACGTCAATCTCACGCAGGTGGTGACGATCGTGATCGTCGGCATCGGCATGACGCTGGTGGTGGCCACAGGCGGCATCGATCTGTCGGTGGGCGCGTCGATGGCAATTGCCGGCGCGCTCGCGCCCATGCTCTTCATGAACATAGCCGGCCCGCCCGGCATCGTGCTCGCCTTCACGCTGCCGATCATCGCGGCCGCGCTGTGCGGCGTATTCAATGGTCTGCTGGTCACACGCCTTCGCGTACAGCCTATTGTCGCGACGCTCGTGCTGTTCATTGCCGGGCGCGGCATCGCGCAGGTCGTCACGGACGGCAGCCTGCAGGCATTCACCAACCCGGCGTTTCAATGGATCGCGCTCGGCAAGATTGCGGGCGTGCCTTTCCAGATTCTGCTGATGCTCGCGCTCGTCGCCGTCTTTGCATGGATCGTGCGCAAGACGCTGTTCGGCAAATATCTGCTGGTGACAGGCGGCAACGAGGATGCGGCGTATCTCTCCGGCATTCCGACGGCGCGCGTCAAGATGATCGCCTACACCGTGTGTGCGGCCCTTGCAGGACTCGCGGGCCTGATTTCGATTTCGGTGAACTCTTCCTCGGATGCGAACGTGATCGGTCTTGGCGTCGAGCTCGACGCGATCGCGGCAGTGGCTGTGGGCGGAACCGCGCTCACGGGTGGCAAGGCCTCCATCACCGGCACGTTGATCGGTGCGCTCATCATCCAGTTGCTGCGTTATACGTTGCTTGCGCACGGTATTCCCGACGCGGCAGCATTGGTGCTGAAGGCGGCGATCATCATCGTCGCGGTGTACGTACAACGCAAGCGAGGCTGATGTACATGAAGAAGAACCTGCCCATCGTCATCGCGCTCGCTGCGCTCGTCGCGCTCGGCGTCACACGCTACGACCACTTTGCCGACGCGTACAACGTGCTGTCCTTCTGGCGATACAACTCGATGTTCCTGCTGATTTCGATCGGCATGGCCTTCGTCATCATCACCGGCGGAATCGATCTTTCGGTTGGCACGGTGGCGGCGCTGGCGAGTGTCGTGTCGGCGCTGGCGAGTCCGCATGGGGGCCTCGCGGCGGTGCTGGCGGGTTCGTTCGCCGGGCTTGCTGTCGGCCTGTTGAACGGACTTGTCATTACACGCATGCGGATTCTGCCGTTCATCGTCACACTCGCCACGAGCCTCGGCGCACATGGTCTCGCGCTGCTGCTCGGTCATAACGATGCCGTGGGCATCGCGTCGGATTCGAGCTTCGCGGGCTTCGGACAAGGCGACCTGTTCGGCTTGCCGATTCCGGGCCTCGTGTCGGCGCTCGCGGCGGTCCTCGGCTGGATTGCGCTGCGCTCGTCACGCTTCGGACGACATGCGCTGGCTATCGGCGGCAGCGAGGAAGCGTCGCGGCTCATGGGCCTCAACGTCGATCGCACGCTGGTGGCGGTCTATGCGGTGAGCGGTCTGCTTGCGGGCATTGCCGGCAGCATTCTTGCCGCGCAGTTCGGTGCGGGGCAACCGAACGAAGGCGTCGGCTGGGAGCTGTTCGCCATCTCGGCCGTCGTGCTGGGCGGCACGCGACTGACGGGCGGCGAGGGTTCGATTGCCATGACCATTGCGGGCGTCGCGCTGCTCGCCCTTGTGTTGAATCTGCTCAACTTCGAAAACGGTCTGGGGTATATCAGCTTGTCGGCGTACTGGCAGTCCGTCATTCGAGGGATGTTCCTGCTGCTTGTCATCGTGTTGCAGGCGCGGGTTCAGAACCGCAATCGCGGCGCCGTGAAGCTCGCGCACTGACATTCTTCAACGCAACGTCGAACGTCCCAGCGCGCGTCGTCATTGGCTCTTCGCTGACGTACACTATTGCCCCATATGCGGTGATGAAGAGGAGCGAAGCAAGCTATGGCCAGCGCGACACTGTGCGAGCGCCGCCCCGATAACTGGCTCGTCGCGCGGCGCGATCCGGAAACGGGCATTGAGAGTCTGCGCGCGCATTTCAGCGGTCACGCCTATGACCCCCACGATCATGACGAGATGCTGATCGGCTACACCGAGCAGGGCGTGCAACGCTTCAGGTGCCATCGCGCGCTGCATACGAGCGTGCCGGGCCGGGCCATCCTGATCGAGCCGGGCGCGCAACACGACGGCCACGCGCCCGATACCACCGGTTTTACCTACGCGATGTTGTACCTGCCGCAGGCGTGGGTCGAGGGCGCGGCGCGCCAGCTGAACCTGGCGGGCCTGGGCGGCGTGCAGGCGGCTTTTGGCCACACGCTTGTCGACGACCGCGGCCTCGTCGATGCAATCCGGCAGGCATTCCTCGCCATCTTCGGCAACGAGGGCAGGCTTGCGCGCGACCAGACGCTCGGTCGCCTGCTGACGCACCTGGGCGGTCAGTTGCGCGACACGTCCATGACGGGCGAGCGCAGCGTGCCGCCCGCGATCATTCGTGTGCGCGATTGCCTGCACGAGCGCATGGACCACGACATTGGCCTCGACGACCTCGCCGACCTTGCAGGGATCGACCGCTTCCAGCTCACGCGCCTGTTCCAGCGTGCGTTCGGGGCGTCGCCGCACGCGTACCTGGTGCGCCTGCGCCTGCGTGCCGCGCGCAGGCTGCTGGCCACCGGCCGCGCGCCCGCGCTGGTTGCTGCGGAAGTCGGGTTTGCGGACCAGAGCCATCTGGGCCGCTGGTTTCGCCGCGCTTACCGGATGACGCCGGCGGCCTACCGGCGTATGTGCACAAACGTTCCAGACTGATTGTGGTTGCGTCGTCGATCATGAGCGTCCCTAGGAGGAAGCAATCATGTTCGATACGAAAGTGGCCCTGATCGTGCGCGACGATCTTGCAGACTGGCAGAAGCTCAACGTGGTCGCGTTTCTCGCGACCGGCGTAGCCGCAGCGATGCCCGAAGCGCTCGGCGAGCCTTACGAAGATGCCGCCGGACATGCATATGGCCGCATGCTGGGCCAGCCGATGCTGGTGTTTGCCGCGTCCCTGCCCGGGCTGCAAGCCGCACATCGGCAGGCGCTCAGTCGTGAGCTGAAGATGGTGCCCTACGTGCACGCAATGTTTTCGACGGGGCACGACGCGGCAAACCGCGAGGTTTTTCGTGCCGGTAATTCAGAGAATCTCGACCTCGTGGGTCTTGCCGTGCTCGGCCCCAAAAAAGCCGTGGACAAGGCCGTGAAAGGTTTGCCGCTGCACGGGTGAAGCGCCGTTTCCGCGTCGTGGCGCGCGAATGTCATAATCCCGGCAGCGCGTCACACGCAACGAAACCCACATTCAGGCCGCGAGGCCAGATCACATCGACAAGTCCGGGAGAATACCTTGAGCGCCATCGACAATCCTTTGCACGACCAGGAAGTCGGCTCGGCCGACGCCACCCAGGACACCACGCGGATCGACGACGTGCGCATCGGCGCAGTACGCCCGCTCATTTCCCCTGCCCTGCTGCAGGACGAACTGCCGGTGCCGCCCGCGGTGCAATCGCTGGTCGAACAAACCCGCGTGGAAATTGCGGACATTCTGCACGAGCGCGACGACCGCCTCGTGATGATCGTCGGCCCCTGCTCGATTCACGATCACGACCAGGCGATCGACTACGCACACAAACTCAAAGCCGCTGCGGATGCCTACAAAGACGATCTCCTCATCATCATGCGCGTGTACTTCGAGAAGCCGCGCACGACGGTGGGCTGGAAAGGCTATATCAACGATCCGCGTCTGGACGGCAGTTTCCGCATCAACGAGGGCCTGCGTCTTGCGCGCCAGTTGCTGCTCGATATCAACGGGCTCGGCTTGCCCACTGCCACGGAATTTCTCGACCTGCTAAGCCCCCAATACATCGCGGATCTGATCGCATGGGGCGCAATCGGTGCGCGCACAACGGAAAGCCAGAGCCACCGGCAACTGGCCTCGGGCCTGAGTTGTCCGATCGGTTTCAAGAACGGCACCGACGGCGGCGTGCAGATTGCCGCGGACGCGATCGTCGCGGCGCGCGCAAGCCATGCATTCATGGGCATGACGAAAATGGGCATGGCCGCGATTTTCGAAACGCGCGGCAACGACGACGCCCACGTGATTCTGCGCGGCGGCAAGAAGGGGCCTAACTACGACAGCGCCTCGGTGGCGGCAACCTGTGCAGCGCTTAAATCAGCGGGCCTGCGCGAACAGGTAATGATCGACTGCTCGCACGCGAATTCGGGCAAATCGCATCTGCGTCAACTGGAGGTGGTTCAGGATCTCGCGCAGCAATTGTCCGCGCGCGAGCGCCGCATTATCGGCGTAATGCTTGAAAGTCATCTGGAAGAAGCCCGTCAGGATCTGAAGGCCGGAGAGCCGCTGCGTTACGGCATGTCCATTACCGACGCCTGCGTAAGCTGGGCGCAAACCGAGCCCGTGCTGGAGACACTCGCCGAGGCGACCCGCAAGCGCCGCGCAGGCTGATCGCGGACGCGGCTTCGTCGCGTCGCGGGCGAGGCTCGCGTGGAGCCGGCACACGCGCCGCGCCATCCGCCGGTGGATACGTCTTATCGGGGCTGGGCAGCGCGTGATTCTTCACACCCAAGGTATCGCTCGCCACGCCTTCAAGAGGCAGTGCGGACACTCCGGCGTGAAGCGCATTGCATTACGACGCGTTGACCGCTTCCTTGAACGCCTTACCTGCGGTGAACTTCACCGTCTTGGCTGCGGCGATCTGGATTTCGGCGCCCGTCGACGGATTGCGGCCCACGCGTGCTGCGCGCGCGCCGGTCGAGAAAGAACCGAAACCGACCAGTTGCACCGTATCGCCACCGACCACGGCTTTGGTTACCGCTTCAACGATAGCGTCGATGGTTTGGCCCGTGGCCGCTTTGCTTTCGCCCGTCGCTGCGGCGACTGCATCAATCAGTTCCTGTTTGTTCATAGCACTTCCCGTATGGTAATCATGGAACCGGCGCTACATCTGTCGCGCCGGGACCGACACACTAACGCATCCGCGCGCTTTCGCGCAAACCCTGCGTGTAAGCCTTGTTTCACCCGTCCACAGGGGATTTGACGATTTTTTGCAGCAAAGTGCCATAAGAATCGCGCCCTTACGCGCTTGTGCGGCTGTAGCGGCGCTGACCGTGCATCACAATCCGTTGCAATTTCAGTGGTTTAGCACGGCTGTGAACACGCCCGCGGCGCTTTTTGACAATAGCCGTGGGTTCTCTGCACCTCGCGGCATTGGCCTTGCAGTAACGTGCAATGACCGCGAAATCGGGAGAAAGAAAAAATGAAATTTCGCCATATTGCAACAGCTGCGCTGCTCTTCGGGCTCGTCTGCGCCCGTGTTTCGGCCGATGAAAACGGCTGCGCGACCCTCGCGGCCACCGGCAATTCCGGTACGCCGCACGCTTTCCAGTTGCGCGACGGCGAGCCGGTCGACTTGATAAGCGGAGCAAAGACGGTGCACGGCACGCTGCGGGTGTTCGCCGAAAACGGCATGTTCCGCGCTTACTGGCAGGCGGAGAACAGCGCAGAAAGATACGTTCTGGCCAATGCCGGCGACGAGGCCGTGCGGCTCGTGTCCACTCCCCCGCAAGGCCGACCCGCTGCAGCGGGCGAACCGGGCACGACGCTCGGCCCGTTGCGCGTGCTGTCGTGTCCCAGCCTTTGAGCGGCCGCCGCAAAGTCAAAGTTACTGAAACTCAGCACGAAGGCAACTGGTGACCGCAATTGCGGTCGTTATTACCGCATGCGGCACGAATGCCGCTTCTCACGCACTCAAGCTCCGAGCCGTCCTGCCGATATAACTAGCTGCGTCTGCGGCGCAAACGTTAAAGGACAGGAATGGTTGCGATAGCCAGATTGAAGGAAGCGTTGTCTGTTGCGGAAGGCGATCCCGAACTCGTGCGTTCGCAGATCCAGGCGTTCGGCCGCCAGATTCCCCTTCTCTACTTCATCCTGATCGTCAATACGATGGCCGTGACGGTCACGCATCTGCATAGCGCGCCGCCGTGGATGTCCCTGTACGTCCCCGTCACGCTGTGCGCGCTGTGCGTGGTGCGATGCGTGCGCTGGTGGCGCGGCCGCAATCACGTACTGACCCATGAGAAGGCGGTGCCCGAGCTGCGCAAACTGATCTGGCTGGCGGGCATTTTCAGCGTTGCGTTCACCACCTGGTCGCTGATGCTGCTGCCTTACGGCTCGCCGTACGAACAGGCGCAGGTAGCGTTCTATATGGCGACGACAGTAGTGGGCTGCGCGTTCTGCCTGATGCACTTGCGTGTTGCCGCGTTGCTTCTGCTCTCCATCGTTATCCTGAGCTTCACGACATTCCTGATTTTCACGCGATCGCCGGTTTTCATCGCAATGGCTGTCGACATGTCGCTCGTCGGGCTGGCGCTCGCGTTCATCATCGAACTGTATTACCGGTCGTTCGCCGGCGTCGTGCATACACAGCGCGATCTGCGGGCGAGCCAGGAGAAAACGCAACGGTTGAGCGACGAGAACTTTCGCCTCGCCAGTATCGACAGCCTGACCGACCTGCCCAACCGCCGCAGCTTTTTTGCCTCGCTGCGGGCGCTGTCGGAACAGGCGCTCGCTAGTGGCGGCGGCTTCAACGTGGGCCTTATCGATCTGGACGGCTTCAAACAGGTCAACGATATTTACGGCCATGCCAGCGGCGACCTCGTGCTGCAGGAAGTGGGCGCGCGGCTGCTCGCGCTCGCGGAGCCCGGCATTTTCTTCGCGCGGCTCGGCGGCGACGAATTTGGCGTGCTTGCGCAAGACCGTCAATCGAAAGACGCGTTGCTCGAACTGGGTCAACGCATTTGCGATTCGCTTAGTCAGCCCTACCGCGTGGCGGGCAATATTGCGGAACTGTCGGGGACGATCGGCTGGGCCGCGTTTCCCGATGCAGGCCAAACCGTCACTCAGGTGTTCGAGCGTGCGGACGCCGCAATGTATGTCGGCAAGGAAAGCCGCCGCGGCACAGCAGTCATTTTCTCCACGGAGCATGAAACGCGCATTCGCCGCTCGAGCCTCGTCACGCAGGAACTGCGTCACGCCGAACTGGAATCCGAGCTGTTTCTCGAGTTTCAGCCTATTTCCGATGTGGTGACCCGACGCACCATCGGGCTCGAAGCACTCGGGCGATGGCACAATCCGCGGCTCGGCGCAGTGAAGCCCGAAGAATTCATTCGCATTGCAGAACGCACAGAAATCATTCTGCGCATTACCGAAGTACTGCTGCACAAGGCACTCGCCGAAGTCCCGCACTGGCCGGCCGAGTTATATCTGTCCTTCAATCTCTCGGCTATCGACATTTCGACCTCCGCACGCGCGCGCCGCCTGATCGACATAGTTGCCGCGAGCGGGGTGCCGCCGCATCGCGTGTCGTTCGAAATTACGGAAACCGCGCTCACACGGGATTTCGAGCAGGCCCGCTCCGCGCTCACCATGATCAAGGAGGCCGGCTGCCGCGTTTCGCTCGACGATTTCGGCACCGGCTATTCGAGCCTCAGTTACGTGCACCGCCTGCCCTTCGATTCGATCAAGATCGACCGCAGTTTCATGACCGACGTGGATTCGAACAGCGCTTCGAAGAAGATCGTCAAATCGGTGCTGGATCTGTGCAAGAACCTCGGGCTCGAATGCGTGGTGGAGGGGCTCGAAACGTCGTCACAGGCCGAAGTGGTCAAGGCATTGGGCGCTCGTGCGGTGCAGGGCTATCTGTTCAGCCCGCCGATGCGTTCGGGCGCCATCTCGGGTTACCTACAAGCCGCGCTCGAGGAAAGCCGGGCCAACGAGAACCCGCGCTGAATGCGATGCCGCGCACACGCTAACGCGGGACAGTGTCGTACTCGAGGCTCGGATACCAGTTGCCACCGCGCCCCTCGGGCGTCAGATCGAGCACGGTCCACAGCGGCATGAGGTCGGGCGCGCCACGCGGATCCTGGCCGGGGTCGGCTGTCCACGCGCCCATTTCCGCCCCCCAGAAGTGCCGCACCGTGCCGCCGGACCGCGTGAATACGTTCAGCGCAGGAAGGTCGCCCTGGTCGGGATCTTCGCCCGCATAGTCGCGATTGAACGTGTTTCCTGCCGACGAATAGAGCCGCAAGTAGCGCCAGCCCCGCTCCTTGGCGAAAGCGGTCAGCTTCTCTATTGGCGAACGGGCGATTACGGCGAATGCGACGCGCTGCAGCATGTCGGGCATTTCGCCGTCGTAGGCACTCAGCAACGAAGTGCACATGGGACACGGCCGCTCGCGCTTCGGACCGAACATCCAGTTGTATGTGACGAGCGTATCGTGCGTTCCGAACATTTCCGACAACGTGACGGGCCCCGCCTCTCCTTCGAAACGGTAATCTTGCGGCACCACGCCGCCCAGCGGCAACGCGCGACGCTGTGCGGCCACTCGCTCGATATGGCGGCGCAATTCGATCTCTTCGGCCAGCAACTCGTTGCGAGCCTTGCGATATTCAGCGCTTTCGCCGGGGAAACGGCGCGGCAAGTCGGCCAGCTCGCGCGCCGGCTTGAGTGTCGATGCGGTCTGATTCGGGTGTGTCATTTACGATCTCCTGTCGACAAGAAGGACAAGTGGACGCCTCGAGCATGCGCGAAGCCGCCCTATGCATACGACGATGGAGTCCGCCGCGAATCGACATCACAGCCAGCAACTTTTCGCCTGCCGTCCGATCCGGTGTTTGCGCACTGCAATGAAAAAGCGCCGGAAAATGCGTTGGGAGATGCGTTGGCAAATGCGCCGCGCGTCGCGGTATGCTGTCGCGAAACCGCACGCACGCGGCCTGTCGTGCGTGGCGCTGTGATACAAGGACGCAACATGCCGCTACGTCTGCCGCCTTTGCCCGCGCTTCGTTTTTTCGAAGCGGCGGGCAGGCACCAAAGTTTCAAGCTCGCCGCCGCGGAACTCAATGTCACGCCGAGTGCCGTGAGTCACGGCATTGTCGGTCTCGAAGAGGCGCTCGGTGTCGAGCTCTTCGTGCGCGAGCCCCGCGGTATTTCATTAACCGCTACCGGCGCGGACTATCTGTCGTATGTGTCGGAGGCGTTTTCGCTGATCGCTATCGGCACGCAGCGCCTGCCCAATCATCGCGCGAACCGTCCGATTGCGCTCAGTTGCGCGCCGACGTTCGCCTCGCGCTGGTTGCTGCCGCGTTTGCAACGTTTCAAGGCGCATTGGCCCGATGTGAACGTGACGGTCGACACATCGCATCGCCAGGTCGGTTTTCCGGTGGATGGCTTCGACTTCGCGATTCGCCTGAGCCGGGCGCCGGTTGCGGGCACGGCATGGACGCGTCTCTTTGGAGAAGAGTTCGTACCCGTATGCAGTCCCGCTTATCTGGCGTCGCTGCGTGACGAGCGCGGCACACCCTCGCTGCACAACGCAACGCTGATTCACGTGAATGCCGCCAGCGAAGACTGGCAGGCGTGGCTCGAGGCGACCGGCACACATACGACGAACCCGGACGACGGCTTGCGCGTAGACACTATCCAGCTCGCGTTCGAAGCCGCCAGCATGGGGCTCGGCGTTGCACTCGGCCGCAGACCGCTGGTGAATCGCGACCAGGAAAGCGGCGCGCTCGTGACAGCGGCATTGGACAGCGTGGCTTCCGCTACCGCATATTGGCTCGTCAGCGCGGAGAACGCCGAGCGCCGGCCGGAACTGCTTGGCTTCAGGCAATGGATACTCGCCGAGGCCGCGCAAGTGTCGTGCGATACGAGCGTCGATGCACAGGCACCGCAATAGAGCGCTTCCAGCACGTTAATGATTGAACAGGTGAGCGCGGCTCACCTGTCGTCAAAAACTTTTCTTTTGCCGCTTCTGAGACTCGCTGCGACCATTGCGTGCAAGGAGATCAGAAACATGTCGACCACCAGCAGCAAGCGCTTCGCGCCCGCGTTCAATCACACGACGCTCGTCATTCTCGCAGCCGCACTCGTTCTGAGCGCCGCGATGGGAATCCGGCAGACATTCGGGCTCTTTATCGGACCGTTCTCGTTCGATCGGGGTTTGCCCGTCACGCTCATCGCCTTTGCAATTGCACTGCACAATCTGGTGTGGGGCTTCGCGCAACCATTCGCGGGCGCGGCTGCGGACCGCTATGGCTCCGCGCCGGTGGTCGCGTTCGGCGCCACGACATTTGCGGCAGGACTCACGCTCTCGGCAACGGCGCCGAGCGGTCCTTTGCTGATCGTCGGTATGGGCTTGCTGGTGGGCGTCGGCGTGAGTTGCACCACATTCGGCGTCGTCTTGCCGGCAGTCGGTCGCATGGTGTCGCCGGAAAAACGCAGTATGGCGATGGGTCTCGTTAGCGCCGGCGGCTCCGCCGGGCAGGTGTTGATGGTGCCGCTAGTGCAGGGAATCAGGCTCCATGCCGGCATTGCCACGTCTTTGTTCGTGCTCGCTTTCCTGATGCTGATGGTAGCCCCGCTTGGCATCGTGCTGGACAGGCGCGCTAAAACGCTCGTGCCACGGCAGGAACCGCCGGTTTCATCGTTACGTGCCGTGCTCGGGCAAGCCATGCGGCATCGTGGTTATCGGCTGCTGACGCTGGGTTTCTTTACGTGCGGATTTCAGCTTGCGTTCATCGCTACGCACCTGCCGGGTTATCTATCGCTCTGCCATATGCCGCTCGGACTCGGCGCGACTGCGCTCGCGTTGATCGGTCTGTTCAACATGGTGGGAAGCTGGGCGTGCGGCTGGTTGGGCGGCCGCTTCCGGCAGCATTACGTGCTCGGCTGGCTTTACCTGATTCGCAGCGCGACGATTGGCGCATTCTTTCTTCTGCCGAAGAGCGCACTCTCTGTCGTGCTGTTCGCTGCCGTAATGGGTTTGACGTGGCTCGGCACCGTTCCGCTGACAAGCGGGCTCGTGGCGAAAGTTTTCGGCACGCGGCATCTTGGCACGCTGTTCGGCGTGTGCTTTCTGAGCCATCAGATCGGTTCATTTCTCGGCGCGTGGCTAGGCGGCGTCGTCTTCGACCTGACGGGCTCGTATTCGCTGCTGTGGCAGGCAACCGTGGCCAGCGGTCTTATTGCGGCGCTACTGCACTTTCCAATTGACGACACTACCTTGCGTACCCCGGCATTGCAGGCCGAACCGGCGGGCGCCTGAAAAGGACCGCTTACATAGGCTTATTTTTGCGGGGTTTCCGCTGCGGCCTTGGGCACGCGCCCCATTAAATAGAACTCGTCGTTCGGGCGCATCGAAATAACATTCGCCATGCGATTCGATAAGCCGAAAAATGCGGTGATCGCAGCAATGTCCCAGATGTCTTCGTCAGAAAAACCCTGTTCGCGCAAGCTCTGGAAGTCGGCTTCGTCGATGTTTCCGGATTCGCGGCAGACCTTCAATGCGAAGTCGAGCATTGCTTTTTGCCGCGCGGTAATGTCGGCCTTGCGGTGATTGACGGCGACCTGGTCCGCCAACAGCGGCGCCTTTTCGTAGATACGCAGAATCGCGCCGTGCGCCACCACGCAATAAAGGCAGTTGTTCACTGCGCTCGTAGCGACGACGATCATTTCACGCTCGCCCTTCGTGAGGCCGCCCTCTTTCAGCATTAACGCGTCGTGGTAGGCAAAGAACGCGCGAAACTCGTCAGGCCGATGAGCAAGAGTGAGAAACACGTTCGGCACAAAACCGGCTTTCTGCTGCACTTCGAGAATACGCGCGCTGATGTCGTCGGGCCATTCGCTCGGGTCAGGAACCGGGTAGCGGCTGATCGGTTGAAGCGTCGTCATGCTGTGTCTCCGTTGTCGAGCGAGATGTGATGATGATTGTAGCGCTCGCGACTGCGGGCCGCGGGGTGTGGGCCGTCCAGTCGCGCGGGTTCGATTCACAGGAAAACCTTCGCACTCTTCCCGAACCCGGCCTGATCCGGTATTTTTCATCGATTCATTCTCGATGAGCGTGCGGATTCATGGACCGTCTTGAAGCAATGTCGATTCTGGTGGCCGCAGTGGAAAGCGGCAGTTTTTCCGCCGCCAGCCGCAAGCTGCACATGCCGCTGCCTACCGTCAGCCGCAAAGTCGCGGAACTCGAAGCGCACCTGAACGCGCGCCTGCTCGTGCGCTCAACCCGCAAGCTAACGCTGACGGACGCGGGCGTGGCCTACCTCGCAGCCTGCAAGCAGATTCTCGAGCAGGTAACCGAAGCCGAAAACGCCGCGGCAGGCGAGTACAGCACGCCACGCGGTGAACTGGTGGTGACGGCGCCGGTCGTCTTCGGGCGGCTGCATATGCTGCCTATCGTCAGCGATTTTCTGGCGGCCTTTCCGCAAATAACGGTGAAGCTGGTGCTGGCCGACCGCAACCTGCATCTGCTCGACGAGCATATCGACGTTGCGCTGCGCATCGGCAAACTGCCCGACAGCAGCATGATCGCGACGCAGGTTGGCACCGTTGGCCGGGTTGTCTGCGCAAGCCCGCAATACCTCTCGCATGCCGGCGAGCCGCAAAGCCCTGCCGACCTCGCGCGCTTTTCGTGCGTCGTCTCGGACGCGCTGCCTTCGGGGTCCATATGGACTTTCGCGTCGAACAGAGGCCGGCCGGAGTCGGTGTCGATTCGTGCGCGCCTTGCCGTGAACACCGTAGAGGCGGCAATCGATGCCGCCATTGCCGGCGTCGGATTGACCAATGTGCTGTCGTATCAGGCAGCCAGCGCCGTCAACGAAGGAAAAGTGAAACTGGTGCTGCGCGACTTCGAACCCGAGCCCGTGCCGGTGAGCGTCATGCACACGGGTCAAGGCAAAATGCCGCTGAAAACGCGCAGTTTTATCGATTTCACGGTGCCGCGGCTGCGCGTAGCACTGGCTCGCGACAAGAACATGCTGAGCACGCAAGACCCGGCGCGCGACAGGCGCAAGCTTGCGTCCCGGGGCCGGGAAACCCTGAAACGAGGCCGAGTCGCCAAAGCCCCTGTCGTCTAGAGTTGTTAATGCACGCGTGAGCGGCAAGCCTTGCGGCACCAGCAAACGGAGCAGCCATGTCGAACGATATGCAGGATGCAGAGCCAGCCGTGGTCAGGGTTCGTCCGGAGAAGGCAATGGCGACCAGCCAGCGTTTGCCCTATTTCGTGGGCATCTCCGCTGGCACGGCAGGAGCCACAGGGTTGTCGATGTACATGGTGGTCGTGCCGCCTGGCGGCCACGCGGAACCGCACTATCACGCCGATTATGAAACGGCGATTTACATGCTCGAAGGCAGGGTCGAGACGCGCTATGGTGCCGGCTTGCAGGAGTCCGTGATTACCGAGGCGGGCGACTTTCTGTTCATTCCTCCGGGCATACCGCATCAGCCGTTCAACCTTGACGAGCACGTTGCAGCGCGCGCGATCGTAGCGCGCAATCAGGCGGACGAACATGAACGCGTCGTGCCCTATCATCCCCACGCCGAATCAAGCTCGCGCAAAGCGAAACAGCAGTAGCGCAGCGCCGCTGGTCCTGCGACGGGCCCAGCAGCACCGGCGCGCGCGCAATCCTCGCGGCGCTCTGCGCTTATCGCATGCGCAACACTGCGGCGCCGTTAACACGGCCGTCGCGTAGATCGCGCAGCGCGCGGTTTGCATCGGCGAGTGGGTATGGCGTGGTTTCGATCTGCAACGGCACTTGTGCCGCAAGCTGCATGAAGGCGTGGCCATCGGCGTTGGCGCGCGTGGCCTTCGCGTCTTTCAGGCCACGTGCCCGCGGCAAAAGCCCGCGACTGCGGGCTACTGGCTTGCGGCCGATGCAGCGCCCACGGGCGGTGCCACGCTATTGCTCGTGGCAGCCGGTCCGCTCATGCCCGCCGTTCCGGCGGTATCGTTCGTGCCGGAGCGTTTGCATCCGGCGGCGCCGCCTGCCAGCGCCGCGATCAATACGGCGACCATCGCCTTCCTTAGGACTGGTTCCATCATAATCTCCTGGTGGGTCGTGAGCGTCGAGCGACACGCGGTTCGCCTCCGGCGGGGCGCGGCTGCTTCGACAAATCGTGTGGACGTCAGCCATTATCTGCAACACGGTCCCAAACTCGATGCATCACAGGGCGCGCCGACGCGACACGGCTTCGCAACACGCGAGCCTTCTGTCCCTGTACAACTTGCAATCCTATGTAAAAAGAGCAGTCTGTACGCTGAATGGACCCCGCTGCCATCGCACTAGGCGGCGCGAGCAGCCAGTACAAACTCGCGCACAGAGTTCATGGTTGCAGGTCTGCATTGCCCGAGGGACGGCAGCACGTACGAGCAACGCATGCATGACTTGCGCCCGTTTTGACCTTGCCGCGGCGCGGCCACACAATAGATAAGCGAATGACGTCCATGCAAGGTGATTGAACGTGCAAACGGGCAAACCTCACGCAGACGCACCCGCGTCGCCGCGTCATGCGGGCGCGGCTGGAGGGCTCGCGCGCCGCATTCCGGTCCTGACGTGGATACGCGACTATCGGCTCGCCTGCTTGCCGCACGACGCCATAGCGGGCCTCGCGCTTAGTGCAGTTCTCGTCCCGGCTGGGATGGCCTATGCGGAAGCAGCCGGCCTGCCCTCCGTCGCGGGCCTGTATGCGTCGCTTGCCGCACTCGTTGCCTATGCATTGTTCGGGCCGAGCCGCGTTCTCGTCGTGGGACCGGATTCCGCGCTGGTGGCGCTGATTCTCGCCGCCGCGATACCGCTCGCCCCGCATGGCGGCCCCCAGGCAGTCATGCTGGCGGGCGCGCTTGCACTGCTGTCCGGCCTGCTGTGCGCCGCCGTAGGTCTGCTCAGACTCGGCTTTATTGCCGATCTCCTTTCCACGCCGATACGCTACGGCTATCTGAACGGCATCATGCTCACTATCATAATTAGTCAGTTACCCAAACTATTGGGTTTTCCGGTGAAGGAAGAGTCGTTCCTCGTCGAGGTACAGGAACTGGTGCGCGGTGTACTCGCAGGCCGCATCAATGGCACCGCGCTTGCCATCGGTGCAGGTTCGCTTGTCGTCATTCTTGCCTGTCGGCGCTGGGCACCGAGAGTGCCGGGCGTCCTGATCGCGGTCGCGCTCGCAACTCTCGCTGTGTCCTGGGCGGATCTTGCGGCGCGCGCGGGCATCGCAGTCGTCGGTAATGTGCCGCGCGGCCTGCCCGCGCCCGCTTTTCCGATACTCGCATTGCGCGAATGGCTCGCGCTCGGCACAACTGCACTGGCCATCGCCCTCGTCACGCTCACCGACGTCAGCATGTTGTCGCAAACCTACGGACTGCGAGGCGGCCGGCACATCGATCGCGATCAGGAATGTTTCGCTATAGGCGTCGCAAACGTGGCCGCGGCGCTGTTTCAGGGCTTTCCCGTCAGCGCGAGCGGATCGCGCACGCCGGTCGCGGAAGCCGCTGGAGCAAAGACACAACTCACCGGACTTGCAGCCGCCGCGATTGTGGCAGCACTTTTGCTGTTCGCACCGCAGGCGCTGCATGACACACCGCAGGCCGCGCTTGCCGCTGTCGTGATTGCGGCTTCGCTGGGTTTGCTTGAAACGCGCGGAGTGTTGAGGCTCTACCGGCTGCGGCGCGGCGAATTCGTGCAGGCGCTGGCCTGTTTTCTGGGCGTCGTGCTGTCGGGCGTCGTAGCAGGCGTAGGTATCGCTCTGGCGCTGGCCGTGCTGATGTTTCTCTGGCGCGAGTGGCGGCCCTATTCGGCGGTGCTGGGGCGCGTCGACGGCGTGAAGGGCTATCACGACATTTCGCGGCACCCGGAAGCGCGGCGCGTTCCCGGCCTTGTGCTGTTACGTTGGGACGCACCGCTCTTCTTCGCCAACGCGCAGATTTTTCGCGCGCGCGTGCAGCAGGCAATCGACACAGCCCCCGCGCCCACACGCCGGATTGTGATTGCGGCGGAGCCCGTGACCGACATCGACATTACCGCCGCCGACATGCTCGCCGAACTCGTGGATCAATTAGACGCGCTGCATATTCAGCTCTGCTTCGCGGAACTGAAAGGACCGGTGAAAGACAGCCTCAAGCGTTATGGCATTTTCGAGCGTATCGGCGAGCACTCTTTCATGCCGACGGTGGGACGCGCGGTGAGCGATTATGTGCAAACGTATCGCGTCGCGTGGCACGATTGGGAAGACGACGCGTAAGTGACCCGGTTCTCACGCGTAGCGCGCCAGGAACATATCTGCTGCGGAATCGGCGATCGCCCGCTGCTCCGTTTCGCTAAGCGGCGGCTGTCCCATCGTCACCTGCGGCCAGAACGCAAACGCCTTCACGAGCCCCTGCAACTGGTGCGCCGCAAACACCGGATCCGCAATCCGCAGACGTTTGTCCGCTGCGGCTGCGCGAATCCACACGGTCAGGTCTTCCTCGCGTTCGCCCAGACGCGCCACCATGTCGCGCGCGCGTTCGGGCGAGTGAATGCCCGCGGCAATCGCAACGCGCGCCAGCGCCAGAAACGCTTCGTTGTTGAGAAGCCGCAGTTTGTGCATCAACAGTTCAATTAGTTGCTCACGCAACGGTACCGCCGCACGATATGCGAGCGTTTCGCCGGCGTGGCTGGCGTCCCACAACTGGCGCAGTATTTCCGCAAACAACGCCTCCTTGCTCGGGAAATGGTTATAGACCGTGCGCTTGGAGACGTTCGCGCGCGCGGCGATGCGGTCCATGCTGGTGCCGTCGAAACCGGCCGCGAGAAACTCCTCGATGGCCGCGGAAATGACGGCGACGCGCTTGCGGTCGGTCAGGCGCTGATGAGTGGCGGAGGTGACGAAGGTCACGGGAGTGGCGATCGGGTCCATGCGTGAATTTTACACCGGGCAGTTTACTTTTCGAGATAATAAAGTACACTACTTGGTCTACTTTCGAACGGACGCCGCACATGACATCGTTTTTCGACTCCATCGGGCGTGCCTTGGGTTTTGCTGCCGCAAGGCGCGGGCGCGAACTATCCGGCCTGTCCACGCAGCACGACGGCGAGCGTTTTCGCAATGTCAAGCCGCGTCCTGTCGAGCCATTTGGCAAGACCCTGCGCATCGCGTGGAATGTGTTGCTCAACAAGCCAACGGGCACCGTGCCGACGGGCGCGTTGCCCGTCGACACACTGACGTCCGACGATCTCGCTGCGGCGCCGGATCGAAGCCTTTACCGGCTGGGACACTCCACGGTGCTCCTCAAGTTGCGCGGCGAGTTCTGGCTGACCGATCCCGTGTTCGCGGAACGCGCTTCGCCGTTCCGGCGCGTCGGTCCACAGCGCTTTCATGCGCCGCCCATTGCACTCGCAGACCTGCCGCCGCTTGCCGGCGTAATTCTCTCGCACGACCACTACGATCATCTGGACCGCGAAACAGTGCTTGCGCTCGCGGCCACGACCCGGCTCTTTGTCACCCCGCTAGGTGTCGGCGACCGCCTGATCGAATGGGGTATCAAGGCAGGCAGCGTACGGCAGCTCGACTGGTGGCAAAGCGTGGAGGTCGGCGGTATCACATTCACAGCGACGCCGGCGCAGCATTTCTCGGGGCGTAGCCTGTTTGACGGCAACAGCACGTTGTGGGCGTCGTGGGTGATCGTCGACGACGACCTGCGCGTGTTCTTTAGCGGCGACACCGGCTATTTCGAGGGATTCAGGACGATCGGCGAGCGTCTCGGCCCATTCGACATTGCTCTCGTCGAAACCGGTGCGTACGACGCGCAATGGCCGTACGTTCATATGCAGCCCGAAGAAACCGTACAGGCAAATGTCGATCTGCGCGGCCGCTGGCTGGTGCCGATTCACAACGGTACCTTCGACCTGGCAATGCACAGGTGGTACGAGCCGTTCGAGCGCGTGCTAGGACTCGCCGCGGCGCGCGGCGTCTCGCTCGCCACACCGCGCATGGGCGAGCGGCTCGACCTCACCGCGCCGCATCGTGGCGAGCGGTGGTGGCGCAATGTGATGGACGCGGTGGAGGCACCCGAAGTATCGCGAGGTCTCTTCGTGCGTATTGCGCGCATTTTTTCATGCAACGACGCGGCGCAAGCCAATTCCAGACATAACGCGTGAGGCGGCCTGCTCTCGATTCGCCTAGAACGTATGCTGCATTCCCACGCCATAGGTACTGCCCGACGGATTGGCGGTAAGTTTGTCGTAGGAGTACACGGTGTACACGAAAGTGCGTTTCGAGAGAATGTACTCGTAGGCAAGGCTTGCGGTATTGCGTACGTTGCTGCGGTTAAGCGGCGCGCTGTGCCTGGTGCGCGCCCACTCGGCCAGAATGACATTGGACGGCGTGAGCGGCACCGAAACACCCAGTTCATACGTGTGCGAGCCGGTTTCCACATTGTTGTTGCTAGTCATTTGCGCGGCGCCGTACACCTTCATGAACTTTGCGTCATAAGCGGCGCCGGCCAGATAGAGATACTGCCCGCTTGACGGCGCCACCGCCGCCGTGCGAACGCGTTGCGCGGAAAACACCGCGGTGAGCGGGCCTTTCGCATACGTCAAATGGAGACCGACGTTGTCGCGTCCCTGGTGCCCCGTCGTGCTGCTCACGCTGTAAATTGCGGTACCGGTCAGTCCGCCGTAATTCGGTGATACATACTCAATCGCGTTTTGCCACACGGTATCACCAATTTCCGTGTTGCTGTAACTCGCCGTGTATGACTGCACGATCAATGGCGAGAAGACGACCGAAGACCCGAAGGGATTCACCAATTGCTGGTTGATATACGTCGGGTTGGTTTGCTCACCGAATTTGAACGTGCCATATGCGCCGGTGAGTCCTACATAGGCGTTGCGGGAAAAGAGCCCGTCGGTCGTATTACGCCCCATCTGTCCGGTATTCGGCCGAAAAAAGCTTTCGAGGCTGAAGATCACCGCATTGCCGCCGCCGATATCCTCGCGGCCGCGAATACCCCAGAATGAGGTGGTCATTCCGCCACCGCCCAATTGCACAGTGCTGGCGCGCGTGGTGCTGAGTTTCGCACTGTCGATATACATGCCGATGAGGCCGTACATCTGCACCGACGAAGACGATATGGTTGCAGCGCCCGCCGTGGCCTGCGAAGAATCGGCGTGTGCTGCACCGCTCGCCGCTGTCAATAGAGCCGCCGCAACGCATGCTGTGTGAAAAGACGCCCCGCAGCGCGTGCTATTTGTTTTTCTCGACATCACTAGTTGTCTCCAGACCTGTTCCATATTCTTTGAGCGCAAGCGTCCCCTGACTCGTGCGCGAATGCGCACGAGTCAGCAAGACACCTGGATAGTTGCAGCAGCCGGACCGTCAATTGATGCGGCCCAACACGCGATGAAGCCGGCGATCAGGCGCGTGGCAAATCCGCGCGTTGCCGGCTCATGCGTTCATTCAGCTTCGTTCTGTCGAGCTCATGCTCCCACGCGGAAACGACAAGCGTCGCGACGCCGTTGCCAATCGTGTTCGCAATTGCGAGGCCCGTACCCATGAAACGGTGAATACCGAGAATCAGCACCATGCCGGACACTGGAATCAGCGGAAAAACCAGCAACGTCGACGTCAGCATCACGAAGGCCGCGCCGGCCACGCCGCTTGCGCCCTTTGAGGTAAGCATCGCCACGCCGACCAGCGTGAGTTGCTGCGTGAGACTGAGTTCGATATTGAATGCCTGAGCGATGAACAGCACGGCCATTGTCAGGTATATGTTGGTACCGTCGAGATTGAATGAGTAGCCTGCTGGAATGACGAGTCCGACAACCGATTTGGAGCAGCCCAGACGCTCGAGTTTTTCGAGCATCTGCGGAAGCGCGGCCTCTGAAGAACTGGTACCCAGCACAATCAGAATCTCTTCGCGGATATAGCTCATGAAGCGCAAGATGCTGAAGCCAAGCACGCGTGCAATGGCACCGAGCACGACGATCACGAACACCAGCAGCGTGGCATAGAAGGCCCCGATCAGTTTCAGCAGCGGCACGACTGCGCCGATTCCGTAAGTGCCGATCGTGAACGCGATCGAGCCGAAGGCACCGATTGCCGCTACCTTCATGATGATGTGCACGATGCCGAAAAACGTCTGCGCAAAGTAATCGATCATCGCGATGAGCGGACGGCCGCGCTCTCCGGTCGCGGCCAGTGCCGCGCCGAACAGCACCGACACCAGCAGTATCTGCAGTACATTGCCCGATGCAAACGCACCCGTTACGGTGTCCGGAATGATATGCATCAGGAATTCGACTGTATTCTGATGCTGCGCGGCACTCGTGTAGCCGGCCAGCGCTTTCGTGTCGATGGTGGCCGGATTCAGATTGAAGCCGCTGCCCGGATGGAAGATATGCCCCGCCACCAGCCCGATGACGAGTGAAAGCGTCGACACGATTTCGAAGTACAGCAGTGCCTTGCCGCCTACTCGTCCGACCTTCTTCATGTCGCCCATTCCGGCAATGCCGGTCACGACAGTGCAGAAGATGATTGGCCCAATCACCATTTTGATGAGCTTGATGAACGCGTCGCCGAGCGGCTTCATCTTCACTGCAAGCGACGGCGCAAAATGCCCCAGCAGTACGCCGAGAATGATCGCCACGAATACGTGGAAATACAGCGTTCTATAAAAGGGCTTTCGCGCGCCGGACGCGGGCGAACTCATGACGGCACTTTCACTCATGAAGCCGCTCCCGGCCGATTAGCACGGCTTTCATTTCGGGTCATCTTTGTCTCCATCGAAAATAGTCAGCGGAAAGTCGTCACCCAGGCCGCTTTCCGCACCTCTGCCATCTTAAGGCGGCAGTTCAAAACGATTGCGGGTACAACTACGCAGGAAAGCCGTAAAGCCGCGCGGGATTGGTCACCAGCAGCTTTTCGCGCAATGCTTCGTCCGGGCAGAAGCGGAATAGCAGATCCACTAGTTCGCCATCGTTCGGCATGTCCTTGCTGATGTTCGGATGCGGCCAGTCTGTGCCCCACAGCACGCGCTCCGGCGCGGCTTCGATCAGAGCCTGCGCGAACGGAATTGCATCGTCGAAAGGCCGGCGGCCCGCCGACACGCGCTCCGAACCGCATACTTTGACCCATGCAAGCGGATTGCGCATGAGTTCCAGCAGTTGGCGAAACGGCTCTTGATCGAGTCCGCCCTCGGCCCGCACGCGGCCCATGTGATCGATCACGAACGGCACCTTGATGCGTGCTATCCGCTCTGCGTACTGCAAAATGTCCTGCGCATCCAGATGGAGCACCACATGCCAGCCAAGCCGCTCGATGCGCTCGAGTACGCGGTCGAACACGTCGAGATCCGGCGCACCGCCGAGATGCGCGACAAAGTTAAAGCGCACCCCACGCACACCGCGCGCGTCGAGATCCGCTAACTGTGCGTCAGTCACATCGCCATCGACTATCGCGACGCCGCGGTAACGGCCGTTGCTACGCGCAATAGCGTCAAGCATCGCGCTATTGTCGGTGCCATGACAACTCGCCTGCACGATTACGCCGCGGCTCACGCCAAGAAAATCGTGCAGTGCGCACAGTTGCTCGAAAGGCGCGTCAGGCGGTGTATAGCTGCGCTCCGGCGCATACGGGAATGCGTCGGCGGGACCGAAAACGTGGCAATGGGCGTCGCAAGCACCAGCCGGCAACGGCTCTTTGGGGCGAACGGGATTAGGATCGGGCGGCAAGCAGGATTTCATCAGAACTTTGTCTCTATCTTGGTCGCCGCGTGGCGCGGCTGTGTATGTAAGCTGGAGTAAGCGGATTGTGGCGGCGCAAAGCGCTCGCTACAATCGCTATACCAAACTAGCTGATATGTGATTTACACATACCTCGCCCATGGACCTCAAGCAGTTGGAAGCGTTTGTGCATGTCGCCGAACTCGGCAGCTTCACGCGCGCAGCAATCACCCTCGACACCAACCAGCCCGCTCTCAGCAGACTCGTGCGGCAACTCGAAGTGGAATTGCGCCACACATTGCTTGAGCGCAATGGCCGCGGCGTCACCCTCACGCCTGCCGGGCAGCGCATGCTGGCTCATTCGAAGGGCATCCTCTCGCAGGTGCAGCGCGCTTCGCAAGATCTCGACGAATTGCGCGGCACCGTGGGCGGCCATTTTTGCATTGGCATCACGCCGAGCTTCGCGAAGGTCGCAACCAATGAACTCGTGCGCAGTTTCCGCACGTCGTTTCCGGGCGCGACCATTTCCGTTGCGGAGGGACTGTCGACCTATCTGATCGAATGGCTGATGTTGGGCCGCGTCGACGCCGCGGTTCTTTACGACACCTTCGATACCCCACTGATCGACAAGCGCACCGTATTTACCGAAGAACTTTTCCTGATCGGCGCGGACGATGGCAAAAGAGACGCAAAGCTGGCGCGCGAACCGGAGAGAACAATCGCACTGCGCGACATTCCTCGCTACCCATTGGTAATTCCCGGCCGCATGCACGCCATTCGTCGCATGCTCGAGTCCGTTGCCGCCGAACAAGGCGTGCGGCTCAATATCGAACTCGAGGTAGATGCGGTCTCGTCGATACTCGACCTGGTGAGCGAGGGCATCGGCTACGCGGTGCTGCCGCTGAATGCAACTGTGAGCGACGCGCTCAAGCGGCGCTTTCGGGTGATCCGCATAACGGAGCCGACTTTGTTCAGCCGGCTAGCCATCGCCACGAGCAGCAAACACACACTCTCGCAGCTTGCCGTCCAGGCCATTGCCATGCTCGAGGAGCGCGCGCTGCCTCTGTATAGCGCAGTGCGCCGCAAGTAAGAACAGGGAAGGCAGTAGCACCGGAAGCTTCGCTCTCACACTTGCACAGCGTGTTTGCGGCGAGGTTCAATCGTCCGGCGTCATCGTCACTTATTCCCTTTCGAATCGGCTCGGCTTACGAATGAAGTCCGACATTGCTGATGAAGTACTACTTAGCCGCAATTACGCGCCGTTCGCGTCCGCAGGCGCCGACATCGCGGCATTCCCGCTGCCACGCCGGAAATAGGCGCAGTGCAGCCACCCGCGTATAGCCCGCCAGCCTTTGCTATTGCGGGCCGCCAATACGATACTAATGGCCTATTCGTATTTCCGCTTTCGAGGAACCGCCATGACCGCCCTGCTCACTCGCGAATTCGCTTCGAAATTCGCCAACCTCGCGCTCGCTCACCTCACGCGCGAATACCCGAACAAACTCACGCATTCGCTGGCGGGTCCAGAAGACGTGCAAAGCCCACGCGCATTGCATCCAATTTTTTACGGCAGCTATGACTGGCACTCGTGCGTGCATGGCTACTGGCTGGTTCTTCATCTTATCGAGCGTTTCCCGGATTTGCCGGAGGCTGCGCGTATTGTCGACGTGGTGGACGAGCATTTCACGGCGGCAAACGTGGCAGGCGAGCGCGCCTATCTCGACCTGCCGCACAACCTCGGCTTCGAGCGGCCGTATGGCTGGGCGTGGCTTCTCGCGCTTGGCGCACAACTGCATTCGCTAAAGCTCTCGGACGCCGCGCGCTGGTCGAAGACGTTTGAGCCGCTTACCGAGGTCTTCGTCGAACGCTTCGAGACGTTCTTGCCTAAAGCCACTTATCCGCTGCGCGTGGGCACGCATTTCAACATGGCCTTCGCGCTTGCGCTTACGCTGGACTTCGCGCGGCAAACCTCGCGCAGCTCGCTGGAAGCACTGGTTGTCAGCACCGCAGAGCGCTGGTTTCTACATGACGTGGGATGCCAGGCATGGGAGCCCGCCGGCGACGAATTCCTCTCGCCCTCGCTAATGGAAGCTGAGTTGATGCGGCGCGTGTTGCCGCCCGCGCAATTCGTCGACTGGTTCGGGCGCTTTCTGCCTGACCTCGGCGCAAAAAAACCCGCTACGCTTTTCGAGCCGGTGACGGTCACGGACCGCACGGACGGGAAGATCGCCCATCTCGACGGGCTTAATCTGAGCCGTGCCTGGTGTCAGCGTTCGCTCGCCCGCTCGCTGCCGGCAGGTGACATACGCCGTACCGTGCTGCTCGAGTCTGCCGAGCGCCACCTGCAAAGTGCGCTGCCGCATGTGGCAGGAGACTACATGGGCGAGCATTGGCTTGCCACCTTTGCCACGCTCGCCCTGGAGGCCTGAAGACGGGACGAGGCCGGTAATTCTATCGGCCTGCCCGCAAGCCTGAGTACATCACTGCGCCGACAGCTTCTTCGGCTTCGCCGGCGTTTGCACCTTGTTGTACTGGAACTCCGGCGTGGCCTTCAAGGCTGCCTTGGTCGCACCCGCCAGATAGAAATTGCCCGAACGAATGTCGAGCGCTGCGATCGGCACGGCTACGTCATGCGAAGCAACGCCGAGAAAGCCGCCCGCGGCAACAATGGCTGCCGACAGCGAGCCGTCCGGTGCCACCACCAGATCGCGAATCGCGCCGATCTTCTCGTTCTGATCGTTGTAGACGGCCTTGCCGAGAATGCTCTTCTTGACGCTCCAGCCACTCAGCAACGCATTGGATTGCTCGACCGTCACGCTGAGAGGTTGCGTGCCCGCGACTTGCGCGTGTGCGCTAAAGCTCGCTGCGGCCACTGCGGCAGTCACTAGAAGTTTGCCCAACGTCATCTGATTTACTCCTCTTTTATTGAAAGACTGACCGGCGCACGAGCGCGCCGAACCAGGCGCTGCCAAATCATCATACCGGGTACGTCGCACGGCTGCATGCCCGGTGACATAAGCGCCGCGCGACGCTGCATGCGCAGGGCGGTAAAATCGGGCCAGGCGGCGACACGCCTTTCTTATGTTCCAAGGTGGTGGGTTTGGCAGAACTCGAGCAGGGTTTCATCTTGACGCGGCATTGGCGGGATACTCCTGCCGGTACTGAAGTCGATTTCTGGGTGGCAACGGATGCCGGGCCCCGTCACATCCGTTTGCGCCATCAGACATCGGTTGCGTTTATTCCGGCTGAACAGCGTGAACGCGTCGAGAACATTTTGCGCCGCGAGGCGCCGCTCGATCTGCGTCCGCTCGAATTGCGGGACTTTCATCATCGGCCCGTAATGGGACTGTATTGCCCGCAATACCGCCAGTTGACCGGCTTCGAAAAACGTCTGAAACAAGGTGGCGTGCAAGTGTATGAAGCCGACATCTTTCCGCCCGAGCGCTACATGATGGAGCGTTTCATTACCGCGCCAGTCTGGTTCGGCGGTGAGCGGCAAAACGACGGCACGCTCGTGAATGGTGAACTGAAGCCCGCGGCAGACTATCGCCCGTCATTGAAGCTGGTATCGCTCGACATAGAAACGAGTGCTCACGCCGAACTCTATTCGATTGCACTGGAGGGTTGCGGCCAGCGCCAGGTGTATATGCTCGGGCCGCCGAACCGCCAGGCCGGCGATCTAGACTTCGACCTTGAATACTGCGAAACGCGCGCGGAAATGCTCCAAAGACTCAACACGTGGATGGAGCGGCACGATCCCGATGCGATCATCGGATGGAATCTGGTGCAGTTCGATTTGCGCGTGCTGCAGCAGCATGCCGAACAATACCGCATACCATTGCGCCTCGGACGCGGCGGCGCGCAGATGGAGTGGCGCGAACACGGCCTGAAACAGAACCATTATTTTGCGGGCGCCGCGGGACGGCTGATTATCGACGGCATTGAAGCGCTGCGCTCGGCCACGTGGAGCTTTCCCTCATTCAGTCTCGAGCATGTGTCGCAAGCCGTGTTGGGCGAAGGCAAGTCTATCGACAACCCGTATCAGCGCATGGACGAAATCCAGCGCCGTTTTGACGAAGACAAGCCCGCACTCGCTCAATACAACCTGAAGGACTGCGAGCTCGTCACGCGCATTTTTGAAAAAACCGAACTGCTGCCTTTTCTACTGGAACGCGCCACCGTGACCGGCTTGCCTGCCGATCGCAGCGGCGGTTCGGTCGCGGCGTTCACGCACCTGTATATGCCGCGCATGCATCGGCAAGGTTATGTCGCGCCGAACGTCGGCGACGTGGCCGGGGCCGCGAGTCCCGGCGGTTTCGTCATGGACTCGCGCCCGGGCCTTTACGAGTCCGTGCTGGTGCTCGATTACAAGAGTCTGTATCCGTCCATCATTCGCACGTTTCTGATCGACCCGGTCGGGCTGGTAGAGGGCATGCTGAATCCAGCCGACGATCAGTCCGTGCCCGGTTTTCTCGGCGCGTGCTTTTCACGCAAGCACCATTGCTTGCCGTCGATTGTCGGCCAGGTCTGGCAAGGCCGCGAAACAGCCAAGCGCGAGCACAACAAGCCGCTTTCGCAGGCGCTGAAAATCATCATGAATGCGTTCTACGGCGTGCTGGGTTCGACCGGTTGCCGCTTTTTCGACCCGCGTCTCGCCTCGTCGATTACGATGCGCGGTCACGAAATCATGCACCGTACGCGCGAGTTGATTCAGGCAGAAGGTTATGAAGTGATCTATGGCGACACGGATTCGACCTTCGTCTGGCTCAGGCACGCACATGACGAAGACGAAGCGGGCCGCATCGGACGCGCACTCGTTGATCATATCAACACGTGGTGGCGGCAAGATTTACAACGGCGCTTCGGCCTCGAGAGCGCACTCGAATTGCAATTCGAGCGGCATTACCGGCGTTTCTTCATGCCGACGATTCGCGGCGCGGAAGAAGGCAGCAAAAAGCGCTACGCCGGACTCAGCGTGTCGCCCGACGGCAGTCAGGAGATTGTCTATAAAGGGCTGGAAACCGTGCGCACGGACTGGACTCCGCTCGCGCAGCGGTTCCAGCAGGAGCTCTACAGGCGCATCTTCACACAGCAGCCCTATCAGGACTACGTGCGCGACTACGTACGCGATACACTCGCCGGCAAGCTCGACGATCAGCTCGTGTATCGCAAGCGCCTGCGCAGACCGCTTGGCGACTATCAACGCAACGTGCCGCCCCACGTGCGCGCCGCGCGCGTGGCCGACGACTTCAATCGCCGCCAGGGGCGTCCGCTGCAATACCAGAACGGTGGCTGGATCAGCTACGTGATGACGGTTGCCGGACCCGAGCCGCTCGAAACACTGAGTTCAGCGATCGACTACGACCACTACCTGACGCGTCAATTGCAACCCGTGGCGGATGCAATCTTGCCGCTGCTGCGCGACGACTTTACACGGCTCGTGTCCGGGCAAAGGCAACTCTTCTGACGCAGCGCGAGCAGCAGCAACTCACTCTTCTCAGATGCAACTAATTACCTGGGCGCCGGAAAGCCAAGTGCGTCCGCTTTAGTGCGCAATTCCGCGAAACGGCCACCAGGCGCGCTCATTGCGGTATTGGGCACCACCTGGCTTTTGTCGAGTTGCGCGATGCCGGTCGCACCGGAAGTCGCCGTCGAGGTGTTCGAGCACGCGGAGCCGAACGTGCCCTGTGTCACGGCGATGGCCGGCGCGTCGGTGCGCGCGGCGGCACTAAAGTCGAGCGCGTAGGCCATGTTGAAGGTGGTCGAAGCGCTCGCTCGCACGCCAAGTGGATCGAGACCGAAGCGCCATGCGAGCAGCTGGTGAATCGAACTGGGATCGAACGGATAACGCGATACGTAATTCGCGCGCACGCGCGGCCCGAGCAACATGCAGGGCACCCGGAAACCGAGCCGTCCGTCGTTGCCGAGCGCGGCCTCGGCACTGGACACCGGCTTCACGGGCGGCGCGACATGTTCCATGAAACCGCCCCACTCGTCATACACGATTATCATGAGCGTCCTGCTCCAGTTGGGGCTTGTGCGCAACGCGTCGTAGATCTGGCCGAGCAGTACCTGGCCATTGCGCACGTCCGCATGCGGATGGTCGTCGTTCGAGGTGCCTTGCGCTTCTCCTCCGAAGCTGGGGTCGACCATGCAGAACGCAGGCAAGGTGCCCGCTGCCGCGTCGGAGAGAAAGTCGGAAAAGAGCTTTGAACGGCCCACGTACCGCGTGCCGTAGAGCGCGGTAAACGGCACGTCGTGGAAGTAATACGTGGACGAGATGTTTTTCGCGTCGAGACGGTCCCAGATGGTCGGCAGCGACGAGGTGTCGAGCGTGTCCGACAGGCGGTCTGTTTCTCCGCTATGCAGATACACGCGGTTCGGATAGGTGTCGGCGAGAATGCCGCTCATGTAGTAGTCGCACACGGTGTACTGCGTGACCGCGCCGCGATAAAAGTCGAGATCCGCCGACTGGAAATAGCCGATAGGCAGCAGATCGCCGCGCGTGAGGCTCGTGGCCGGCGTGAGCAGAAAACCGTTCATCGCGCCATTGGCGAGATGAACGCGGCCCGCGTCGTACGCATGATTGGGGTCCGCGAACGAGCATGCCTGGAAGCCGTACGCGGGATTCGTGGCCAGTGCGAACGGCGCATGCATTTCGCCGAATGCGTCCTTGAAGGTTCGGCCAGCGACTACCGTTTCGGCGTTCGGAACCCAGCCCATCAGATGGTCGAACGAGCGGTTTTCCATCGTAACCAGCACGACATGGTCGATGCCGGAGGCGGCCGGATCGGGCAATGCGGGACGCGGGAGATTCGCACGGTCGGGCGGAATGGTGCCCACGGGTTGCGATCCGCCGGACCCTGAGCCGCCGCCGCTGCCGCCCCCTCCGCCACCGCCGCAGGCCGACAGTGCAATTGAACCTGCAAGTGCGGCAAGGACCTTGCGGCGGCCGGGATCAGCTGGCTCGGGTGAAGCCGCTGGCGTTGGGTTGGTGGGCCTGGTCGTCATGATTGTCTCCCTTTGTTAGTTGCTTGCTGTTTTGGGCGAATTCGCGCGGTAGCTTTTTAGTGCCGGACGGATTCGTGCAACGAGGGAGCAATTATTGTTCCGCGAAAAAAGGAACAACCGGGCTCAGACAGCAGCCCGGCTTTCACAACGCGACAGAGTCAAAATGGAGTCTAAATGTCTGCACCGTTGAACGTGTTCGAGCAGAGCGCGCACTGCCGTCGGATGGCAAGCGGGCGGGCATTGCAGCGCAAGACGAAAGCCGCCGGCTCTAGCACGTGGCCCGCAAGAACAAAGTTAGGCGTCTGCAACCGGACTCGTGATAAAGCGCAATGCGAGCCTGTTCATCACAATCGCCACGGCCGCGATGAAGGCGGGAATCGCGAGCACGGAAAACACGAGCTGGAAGCTGAACCCGAGCGACAGCAACGCGCCCCCGACTAGCGAACCCAGAATGCCGCCAAGGCGCCCGAAGCCGAGCATCCAGCTCACGCCCGTCGCGCGTGAGCGGGTCGGATAGCAGCTAGGCGCCAGTGCATTCAGCCCTGTCTGCGCGCCGCTCATGAAAAAGCCCGCACACGTGACGAGAACCGGCAGCAGGCTCGACTTCAGCGAGCCCATGCCAAGCGCGAAGATGAACACGCCACCCAACAGATACGCCGCGCCGATCACTGCGTTGCGATCGAGACGGTCCATCGCGAAGCCCACCGCCACCGCGCCAATCGTGCCGCCCAACTGGAACATGCCCGTCATGGCGGCCGCACGTTCGACAGGCAAGCCGGCATCCTTGATAAGCGTCGGTAGCCAGCCCGTCAGCAGATAGATAATCAGCAGACCCATGAAGTATGTAAGCCACAGCATCAGTGTGCTGACTGCGTAACCGTCGGCGAACAGCATACGTACCGGCGCCTTCGCGACAACGACGGGCTCCGGCGCCGTAAAGCGAACGTTCCTGTCGAATGCGTGCGCGCAGACACGCCCAAGCGTTGCCGCAATGCGTTCGGTCGGCAGCTTGCGCACCAGCATCAGACGCGCGGATTCCGGCAAGAGCCACACAAGCAGCGGCACGCTCATGAGCGGCAGGATGCCGCCGAACATGAATACCGCGCGCCAGCCGAAATGAGGAATCAGCGATGCGGCAACGAAACCGCCCGCGCCCGAGCCGAAGTTAAAGCCGGTAAACATGATGGTGAGCAACAGCGAACGGCTGCGCGAGGGCACATATTCGGACAACAGCGTCGTCGAATTCGGCATGGCTGCGCCGAGGCCGAGCCCAGTCAGAAAACGTAATACGACAAGCTGCAGCGGAGATTCCGCGAATGCACAGATCAGACTGAACAGACCGAAGCAGAGCACCGAGGCGATGAGCACCCGCTTGCGTCCGATGCGATCGGCAACCGGACCGGCCGCCAATGCGCCGACCGCGAGGCCGACCATTGCAGCGCTCATCACAGGGCCAAACGCGGCACGGCTCACACTCCAGTCATGCATGACGACGGGCGCAACAAAGCCCATCACGGCCGTATCGAGCCCGTCCATCATGACGATCAAAAAACAGAGAATAAGAACAAGCCATTGGTAGGACGACATTTTGCGTGCGTCGATAAACGCCTTGATGTCGACTGAGTCGGCAGATTTCATGCGTGTCTCCGAAGAAAATAGTTTCCCGCCCCGGCTTTCTGTGGAAGCCCGGTTTTATTCTGGTATCCGAATCAAACGCCGACGTCGTGCGGCGCTGAGCCACGCGCGTTAAACCGCTTCCGGCACTTTGCGCGTTTTCAGAAACGCTTCGAGAGTTTCGCCGCGCATGCTTGCGTACATACCGAGATTGGTGATCTTCACGACACGGGCGAATTTTTCGAGCACGAAGAAACAGACGCCATAACGGATCAGACCGATCCAGTCGGCGTTATCGACAAGGCCGCGCTCTTCTGGCGTGAGACGTGCCGCGTCGTAGGCTGCCTCGCGATTTTCCAGCCACCGAGCGCGCGCGGGCGCTTCGCGCATCTGCCAGAAAAAGCGATTCAGCCGCATCGCCTTCATGCTCTGGCGAATGTCGAAGGGATACGTACCCGTCAATTCTTCGATGCCTTGCAGTTGCGGGTTCATTGCGCCACCTCGTCTTCGTAGATCGTGACCGCCATTGCCGTGCTGGTGGCGAGGTAATAGTTGCGATGCAGCTCGCGCACCTTGGGACCCAGCGCGCCGCGCATGGCGAGCCACATGATCGTTTCGACGCTTTCTGCGCCGCCGAGCCGCACATACTCGACATGCTTCATCGCGGCAAGGCGCTGCGGGTCGTGAACGATCAGGTCCAGGAACTCCATGTCCCACTCGGTGTTGTTAAAGCCGCTGCGCTCGCCGTGCACCTGGTGTGACAGACCGCCCGTGCCGACCACTACGACGTCGATATCCTCTTCGTAGGATTCGATCGCGCGGCGCAGCGCCTGCCCGAGGCGATAGCAGCGGTTCGCGGTCGGCAGCGGATACTGCAATACATTGACCTCTATGGGCACGAGCGCAAGCGGCCAGCCACCGGCATGCGGCAACATCAGCGACAGTGGCGAATTGCAACCGTGATCGAGAGGACGGTCCTGGAAGATCGTGAGGTCGAATTCGTCGTTGACGAGTTGCTCGGCAATATGGATCGCAAGATCGGGGTGGCCCGCGATGTCGGGAAGCGGACGCTTACCCGCGCCTTCGTCCGCGAATTCATGAGTGGCCGATACGCCGAGCGCGAACGTCGGATAGCAGTCGAAGAAGAAGCTATTCGCGTGGTCGTTGTAGAACATCACCATCGCGTCCGGCTTGCGTTCGGCGAGCCAATCCGCCACCGGCTCATAGCCTTTGAAGAGCGGCGCCCACGCGGGATCGTTCTGCTTGCCCTTGTCGTACGCCATGCCGATGGTGGGCACATGCGAGGTGCCGATGCCGCCAATAATCCTTGCCATTTTGTCTCGTCCGTTACTTCGTGCTGCGCCATGCGGGCGCGTCAATCGGATAGGTTGCCGGAGCGTCGCAAGTTGTACATGCAACCGCTTTGGGATACAAAGGTAGCTATTTTGGCGGTTCAACGAAAGTACGGGTAAACGTGTCAAGGAGCTTGATTTAGCGCCTAGACCGCGTCATATCCTAGCTCTCGCGCTATTGATCCCAGCCACGAGCCGCGTCGCACCGGGACGTTTTGGTATCCCGAACCGAACCGCAGGCACAATGGACGCAGATTTTCTTCAGCGCGATCCATAAACAGAATGGATGGCAGATAAAGCAAGTCGCAAGCCGCATTTCTCGCGTGGTGCGACCGGGTTTGCGTGGCTATACTGGACGACGTCCAACCAGTCGACCGCGATGAACGAAACTACTCAGCAGGCTATTGTTCAGACCTTACGCGAGAAAATACTCGCCGGCGAACTGTCGCCGGGCCAACGGCTCGTCGAAGCGCAAGTCGCGCAATGGCTCGGCGTGTCGCGCACGCCGTTACGTTATGCATTGAGCGTGCTGTCTTCCGAGGGACTGCTCGAGCGCTCCGGTGCGCGTGGTTATGTGGTGCGTCGCTTCAGCGTGCGCGACGTGCTGAACGCTATCGACGTGCGCGGTGTGCTCGAGGGTCTTGCGGCGCGTTCCGTCGCCGAAAGGGGTATGGGCACCGCGCTGGCCGCCGCGCTCGACGACTGCCTGCGCGAAGGCGACGACATGTTCAGCAACGGTCAATTACAATCAGGCGACGACGTGCGCTACGCAGCAATGAACGGGCGCTTTCACTCGCTCATCATCGAGGCTGCGCACAATACCGCGGTGAGCGCCGCGCTGAGCCTGAACGACAAGGTACCGTTCGTCTCTCCGTTTACGATTGCATTCGACGAAGCCGCGCGCGAGCGCCAGTTCATGATGTTGATGTACGCACACAGGCAACACCATGCAATAGCGGACGCGTTGAAGAAAGGCGAAGGCGCCCGCGTGGAGGCGCTGATGAAGGAACACACGCACATCTCGAAGGAAAGCCTGAACCTGTCGCTGCCGGCCTTGCATATGATCGCGGGCGCGGCATGACACACAACGCATCGCTCAGTCGCATCAAGAGTCCCGGGCGAGCGCAAGCAAGCGCTCTGGAGGACGTGCAGCCAGGCACCGCCTCCCTCGGCAACGCGCTGCCGAAACAGACAGCGCCCGCGGGCACCAAAGCGCTTCTCAACCTCGCGCAACTGCGAGCATTTCGCCTCGTCGCCGATAGAGGCAGCGCGACGCGCGCCGCTGCAGCGCTGTTTCGAGCGCAATCGGCGGTGACACGCTCGGTGCAGGAACTCGAGTCGGCGTTGGGAGAACCGCTATTCGATCGCGGTCCTTCAGGCATGCTGCCCACACCTGTTGGCCGCGCCGTGCTGCTTCGCTGCGAAAGAATTTTTGCGGAGCTGGAAGAGCTCTCACAATGGTGTGCCGCGCGCCAGACGCGCCGCCGCCCGACTGTCGAGGGCGCATTGCCCGCATATCTGCTGAACACGCGGCGGCTGCAAATCTTCGTTGCGCTTGCGCGGCATCGTCATATGCCCAGCGCGGCGAAAACTTTCGGCATCAGTCAGCCCGCGGTGAGCACCGCGATTCGCGTGCTGGAAAGCGGCTCGGGTCTGAGCCTTTTTCATCGCAGCCCGCGGGGCATTCTGCTCACCGCCGAAGGCGAAACCTTCGTGCTGCACGTGCGGCGCGCGTTGAACGAACTGCGCCACGTCCCCGACGATATCGCTGCGTTGCGGGGCAACATTCAGGGCGCGGTGACGGTCGGTGCGTTGCCGCTCGGGCGCACGCTCATTCTTCCCAAAGCCATTGCGAAGATGAGCGCGGAAAATCCCGGTGTGCGTGTCGTCACCGACGAAAGCGCGTATGAAGCGCTCGTGGCCGGTCTGCGAGCGGGCGACATCGACTTCATTCTCGGCGCGCTGCGCGAGAACGACGCGACCAGCGGGCTGAGAAACGAGCGCCTGATGTCGGAAGACATGGTGCTTCTCGTGCGCCGCGATCATCCGCTTACGCGTGTGCGCGAGCCGAGCATCGTGGACCTGCGCGACGTGCAATGGATTCTGCCGCGCAGCCACGCACCGGCCCGCGCGCTGTTCGAAGCGCAGTTCAAACGGATGAAAGTCAAGCCACCCCTGCCCACGGTCGAGACCGCCGACCTCGCGGTAATTCGCGGCCTGCTGCTGGGCACCGACATGGTTGCGGCGCTGTCGGCGCAGCAGTTGCACTACGAGGTGCAAGCGGGCCAACTCGCGGTGCTCAACGTGCCGCTGCACAACACGCGCCGCGACATTGGGCTGACGCTGCGTGCAGCGGGTGCGCCTTCGCCAGCGGCACGCGCGCTGATCGACGCCATTCGCCTGTCCGTGGTGGACGTTACACGAACGGTCAGCGCAGCCGCGAACTAGCCGCTGTTCACGCCGAGGCGCGAGCTTCCCACACCGAAGCAGGCACGCCTACCACGCCGTCGAACAGCCAGCGCGCAGTGCGCAACAGCGCAGCACTCAACACTTCAGGATGATCGCGCTCGCCGCCGAGCGTGAGTTCGACCGTGAACTCGCCAGTCGGATGCTCGACAGATACGCGCTTTAATGGACCTGTGGCATCAACCTTCGCGAGGCCCTCGCATACGGTGCCGGGCAACACTGCAGCAGTTGCCACGCTGACCGCGCCAAGCACGCCAATGGAGGCGTGGCAGCGGTGCGGAATGAAGCTGCGCGTGGAAATGGTGCCGCCCTCGCGCGGCTCCGCGACGAGGCACATCTTCGGCACCGTGCGTGCACTCACGTCGCCCAGATTCATCATCGGACCCACGGCCAGACGGATCTTTTCGATGCGCGCCTTCAGTTCCTCGTCTGCGTCGAGCTCCTCGCGCGTTTCGTAACCAGTACGCTGTAGATCGCGCGCTCGCATCAGCACGAGCGGCATGCCGTTGTCTATGCACGTGACTTCCACGCCTTCTACCGTGTTCTTCAGTTGCCCTGTCGGCAAGAGCGCGCCGCATGTCGAACCAGCCGTGTCCCTGAACTCGAGCGGAACGGGGGCCGCGCGGCCCGGCACACCGTCGATGCGCGAGTCGCCTTCATACGTCACGCGAGATTCTGGGGTGCTGACCGTTGCCACTGCAATCTGCCCGGTGTTGACCATGTGGATGGCCACGCGCGTACTGCCCTCTTGCGCTTTGACCAGCCCGCGCTCAATGGCAAAGGGACCTACGCCCGCCAGAATGTTGCCGCAGTTCTGGCCGAAATCGACGCGCGCCTCGTTGACGACGACCTGAGCAAACAGGTAATCAACGTCCGCATCCTCGCGCGACGAGCGGGAGATGATCGCCACTTTGCTGGTGAGCGGATCTGCGCCGCCTATACCGTCGATCTGCCGCGGGTCGGGCGACCCCATCACGGCAAGCAGAACGCGGTCGCGCTCCGTTGGGTCGGCGGGCAGGTCGGACGCCATGAAAAACGCGCCTTTCGAGGTGCCGCCACGAATCATCATGCAGGGAATGCGGGTCTGTGTGCGACCTGACATCGCGGGTCTCCAACGCTAATGGGCGACCCTTATTGTATGTTTGCGACCGATAGATCAAGCACCTAAAGCGCCCCGTGCCGGCATCTAATCTGTTTATCGGTAATGTTGGCATAACGGCGTTTTGATCTGCTGATCATCGCGCGCGCGGCCTTGCCATGCATTGTGGCGATGCGCTTGCACAAAGCGCTTCTCAGCGTGCTTTCTGCAGACAAAAAACGCTGGCCGCCCATCGCTCCGATTACCCTCCAAAACGCCCTCTATTCGACGAATTGAAGTTCGCGTGCCCGGCGCACACTGGCATCGTCGCAATCAGGAATCGCCCGGCATCGCCTCACACCGCGCAAGGAGCTTCAGATGTCTTTCCGTCATCGCCCGAATCGCCAGTTCGACGAAAACCTGCCTGAACCGGCCGCGGCCGACCTGCGCGACGCGGCGCCTATCGGCGACCCGCAGACCATGCAGGGCCTGCACGTGGCTTCGCAAAATGTGTTGCGCCTCGCGACACAGACGTACAATGCAGCGGCGCGCGGCGACGACACAGCGGTACATGCGGCGCGTGCGTCGCTGGAACAACAGCTTGGAGTCGCCACGCGGCTGATCGATGAGCTTCTTTCCAGCGGCACCGACCAACCCACGATGCACTAACCGGCCCTCTTCGCACGGCCAACCATAACGACAGCGGTTTCCAATCTTCGAGACACGAAATGAGCGCTTTGACGGTAATTTTCTGCATCTGGGCAATGGTCGCGTTCTGCGCGGTGCTGTTCATTCGCGGCGCCACTGCGCGCGTCGAGCGTCCTGCCAAATCGGCGCAAAGCCGTCCCGCGCGGTTTTCAATCGCGGAATAAGGGCTTAAAAAGGCACAAGCGCCGGGTTGCATCAACCGATAGCGCGGTTGCGCCGAACCTGCGCGAACGAGAGTGCAACCGCGCCTTTTGCCGACACCGCTCGCGCATCCAATTCGACGCGATCGGACCCGGTGCGGCTCAACGCTCCGTAGAGATCCGGTCTGCGCGCGGCAAGCCATTCGCGGCCAGGGCTAACCCTTAGCAGCCTGGCATCGAGTTCGGCATGGACTAAAGCGCCTGGTGCCTCGCCACCGGCGGTACTCGCCAATACTCGGCCGAACGGGTCCACTATCATTGCTGTGCCGGCCGGTTGGCTCTCTCGCGAAAACTCCGCACCATCGCTGAACACAACAAACATTCCATTGTCGACGGCACGCGCAGGCAGCCAGCGGCGCAGCCACTCATCCGGATTCTCGCGCTCCGCACAATGCGCGACCTTTGCGCCTGATTCGCGCCGAAGCGCCTGCTGTCTCGAGACAGGGCGGGCGTGCTCGCTGCGCTCGTCGTCGAGACCATAGCTCCTATGCGGCGCGAGCAGCAGCGTCGCGCCCATCAGCGCAGTCATGCGCACATTCTCAACCACGTAGTTATCTGCGCCGATGAGGATGCCGATGCGAATATCCGCCGACGCGTCGAACACAGTGAAGCGATCGCCACTGACGATGCGCGGATGCTCGATCGCATGCAGTTTTCTGTGGCAGTGACGCACGCCGCCCGGCAGACAAACCACGTAGCTGTTGAAGAACTGTCCGTCTGTGGCTCGCTCGACGATTCCCACACCGGCGCCCACACCGGTTTGCTCCACCGCATCCGCAACGGCTCGCACAGCAGGACCATCCAGGGTCTGTGCAAGCGCATTCAATTCCGCACGACTCACCTTCGCCATGCTCGCATAGCCGCTAAGGCAAGCCTCAGGAAAGACCATGAGGTCGATGCTCTGCGAAGCCGCGAGCGCGAGCTGGTCTGCAACGCGCGCAACATTGTGTGCGGCTTCGCCGCGGCACGAAACGAGCGGAACAGATGCAACGCAAAACGATGAAGCAGTCGATGACGGCATGTTCACGGCCCCACAACATGAGAACAGCATCATTGGACCGGCTGGCGATCGATACGTAAAATGAAAGTTTTGACGGATTCGATTACCAAACAGAATGGAACTGAAACTCCTGCGGGCATTCCTGACGGTCACCGAATTGCGTCATTTCGGCCAGGCAGCGGAACTCTTGTGCGTGAGCCAGCCTGCTCTGAGCAAGCAGATTGCCGCTTTGGAAGCGAGCCTCGGAGCCCGCCTTTTCGAGCGCGGCCGGCACGGTGCAGAGCTCACGACTTTCGGCGCGGGCTTTCTGGCAGACGCGCAAGCGCTGGTTCGCGATGCTGGCGAAGTGCTCGCGCGAGCCCGCGAAGCCAGCAGCGGCGCGCGAGGATTTTTGCGCATCGGCCTCGGGCTCTCCACATTGACCGAAGTCCCGCAACTGGTCGCCGATTTTCGCAAGCGCTATCCGAACGTCAGCGTGACGCTGAACGACCTCTCGTCGGCGGAGCAAACGCGGCGGCTTCTTTCCGGCAAGCTCGAGGTGGGCTTTCTGCGCTTGCCCGCCGATGCTGGCCTCTGCTCGTTCCCCATGATCGACGAAGCGCTGGGTCTCGCCGTTCCGCAGCATGCGCGCTGGAAGCGCATTCCGTCCGATCTCAACGAACTGAATGAACCGGGCTTCATTGCACTCGCGCGCGGACGCGGTCCTGGACTCGCAGCGCAGGTTGACCGGTGGTGCGCGGCACACCGGTTCGTGCCCAACGTCATCCAGCAGACCGACGACATACAGACAGTTCTTGCCAGTGTCGCCGCAGGCGTCGGTGCCGCGTTTCTGCCTTCTCGTGTGCAGTACCTGCTGCGCGATGCACGAGTGCTTCCCTTGACAGGACCCGGCGCCCGCTGGCGCGTCGGTCTCACCTGGCACAACGCGCGTGACGACGCGGTGGTGAAATGCTTCGTCGCGTTCGTGCAGGCAGAGATGAAGAACAGGAGACCGAACAGCACAAAGCGAAGCTAGGTCCGCCCACGCGAATCGACAGGCGCTTGCACTCAAGGCCCGGCTTGACACGTATATGCCTCTAGAGGTATATAACCGTTATGGACTCAACTTTCGCCATCATCGCCGAACCTAGCCGTCGCGCCATTCTCAGCCTGCTTGCATCTTCCGAGCGGTCCGTGGGCGACATCGAGGAGCAGCTCAACCTTTCCCAGCCTTCCGTTTCAAAGCATTTGCGCGTGCTGCGCGAGGCCGGCTTCGTGGAATCGCGCGTAGAAGCGCAGCGGCGCGTGTATCGCATCAAGCCCGAGCCGCTCATGGAAATCGACGCGTGGCTCGCGCCATTCCGACGCTTCTGGTCGGTTCATCTTGACGCTTTGGAGCGTCACCTCGATCAAACTCTTCCCACACCACGCCGTAAGGAGAAAAAACGATGAGCAATCGCGATTCATATAAGCCCGGTCCCGCCGCCGGCGCACACGTTCAGAAAGACGCAGACACGTGGACGCTCGTGCTCGTGCGCGAGTTGCACCATTCTCCGGAAAGGGTGTGGCACGCGCTGACCGACCCTGCAAGTCTGCGCGAGTGGGCGCCGTTCGACGCGGACCATAGCCTCGCGTCAGTGGGTCCCCTCAATCTTTCCACAGTCGGCACGCCCACGCCGCAAGTCTCCGAGACCAGGGTTACGCGCGCCGACGCGCCGAATCTACTGGAATACCGCTGGGGCGACAACGACCTCCGCTGGCAACTGGAGCCGCTTGGCGACGGTACGCGACTCACGCTGTGGCATAGCATCGACCGCAAGTTTATTTCTATGGGTGCAGCAGGCTGGCACATTTGCTTCGACGTGCTGGATCATTTGCTCGCTGGCGACCCGCTTGGACGTATCGTTGCCGGGGACGCAATGAAATTCGAATGGCCGCGTCTGAACACCGAATACGCCAAGCAGTTTGGTCTTTGATCCGCAAAAAAAGATTAGGAGAGCCATATGAACAGATCGACCTCGACGGAAGCACTGCCGGCCTCCGAATTGATCGACAAAAGAATCGCCGATCTCGCGGACTGGCGCGGTGCGACGCTGAGCAGAATACGCAAGCTCATCCACGAGGCCGATCCCGATGTGCTTGAAGAATGGAAGTGGATGGGCACGCCTGTGTGGTCGCACGATGGAATTATCTGTACGGGTGAGTCGTACAAGTCGGTCGTCAAGCTGACCTTCCTGAAAGGCGCATCGCTCGAGGACCCGGCCAGGCTATTCAACTCCAGCCTGGACGGTAATGCGAGGCGTGCAATCGACATTCGCGAGGGTGAGGAACTCGACGCCGACGCGTTCAAGGCCCTGATTCATGCGGCAATCGCGCTCAACACGGCAGGCAGGAAATCGAAGCCTAAGCGCGCCGGATAATTCGCGGCCTTCCTGCAAGTCGGCGCTCAGGCGCGCACGCCAAATCGCGCGGCACATGCGTGCTTCACTCTTTCCGCGGTCGCCGCCCAATCTTCACCTCTCTCGCGGCGAAATAGCCGCAGCGTGTGCGGATACCACGGCGAATCGCTGCGCGTGTGCATCCAGCGCCAGTCCACATCTTTCTCGGGCAGCATCACCCAGCATGGCTTGCCGAGCGACGCGGCAAGATGCGCGATGGAAGTGTCCACACAAATCACCAGGTCGAGTTGCGCGACGATTGCGGCGCTGTCGGCCAGATCGGTCACCATCGAACCCACATGCAGCAACGGCTGAGCAGCGGGCGGGCTGCTCGCTTCGTCTTCGCCCTGCCCTTTCTGCAGACTCACAAAGCTGAGCCCGGGCACGCTCCACAGCGGCGCGAGTGTCGCGAGCGATGGGATAGAACGGTTAATGTCGTTGTGATGCCTCGCATTGCCCTTCCACACAAGCCCGATTCTGCGGCCCGGCGGTAACCCGTCGAGCAAGGGCCGCCACTTTTCGACGAGCGACGCGTCGGCCGCGAGCCTGACGGGTCGGGCAATGGTGTCGATCGTCGTGCGCAGATGAAGCGGCGCACTCAGGAGACTCGTCCAGCAATCGTAAGTGGCAGCACGGGCTGCTGCCGTGTCGTGATCGAGCACGACGTCCACGCCGTCGACGCGGGACATCAACCGGTGCAGCGCGGGTGCGCAGGCAAATGCGATATGTGCGGCGCCCTGTGCTTTCAACAACGCGAAATAGCGGCTGAATTGCAGCATGTCGCCGAGGCCGTCTTCCTGCCAGACGAGCAACGAGCGTCCCGACAGCGCATCGCCCTGCCACTGTGCACAGGCAAGCCGCTCAGCAGTGTGTCGGTGCACGAATGCGGGGTGCTCGTAGCGGCATTCGTAAAGCCGCCAGCCCTCCTCGAAGCGCCCTAAGCCCAGCAACAATACCGCGAGCCCGAAGCGCGCATCATGGTAATCGTTGCGCAAATCGAGCGCGCGGCGATAGGCGCTTTCGGCCTCGAAAAAATGGCCCAGTTGCGCGAGTGCGGAACCGAGGTTGTAATGCGCTTCAGCCAGTTCCGGTTGCAACGATAGGGCCTGCCGGAAGGCCTCGACGGCTTCGGTCAACCTGTCGAGCACGCGCAACACGCAGCCCAGGTTGTTATGGGCCGCCGCAATGTCGGGACGCAAGCGCACCGCTTCACGATAAGCGGCAGCGGCCTCATCCAGGCGTTCGAGTTTGAAGAGCGTGATGCCGAGGTTGTAATGAGCCTCTGCGTAATCGGCGCGTAGCGCAATTGCCTCCCGATACGCCGCTTCCGCCTCGGCGAGGCGAGCCAGATCGGTGAGCGCCGCGCCGAGATTGACGTACGCCTCGGCGTAATCGGGGCGCAAGGTCAACGCAAGCCGGCAGGCGAGTTCGGCCTCGGTCAGGCGGTTGGCTGCCTTCAGCGCGCCCGCGAGGTTATTCAACGCTTCCGGATATTGCGGCCTGATGACGAGCGCCTCGCGATACGCAGCGTCTGCTTGCGCAACGCGGCCCAGATCCATCAATACGTTGCCCAGATTGTTGTGGGCTTCTGCGTGCGCCGGCAATCGGCGCAGCGTCTCGCGATAGGCAGCTTCCGCTTCGTCGAGGCGCCGCAGCGCGTGCAGCACTACGCCATGGTTATAGTGCGCTTCGGCATGCTCCGGACGAAGCGCGAGCGCGTGCCGATACGACTTCTCCGCCTCTTCGTGTTGACCTTGTGCGTAAAGCACCGCGCCGAGCTGATTGTGACCGTCCGCGTGGTCAGGCTGCAGTGCGATCAGTCGCCGGTAAATCGCCTTCGCTGCCGTAAGGCGACCGCACGCCTTGAGCAATGCGCCTAAGCTTTCATACACCTCGGCGTAGCCGGGCATCATGCGCAGGCATCGGCGCCAGTGGCGTTCCGCGTCGTCCAGTTGACCGAGACGGCATGACGAAGCGCCTGCGATATTCAGCGCGTCGGCGAGGACCTGGAGCACCGCATCGTCCAACGTGCTTTCGTCGTGCCCGATCGCAGGCAGCACAGTGGACAATGCCGCCGCGAATTCGTCGCTCGAGTAGAGCGCTATTGCCTGCTGATTCAGTTTTTCGATTGATGAAGCGAGAGGCTGCGTGGGAGTCATGAGTCCAATAACGATGCGAGTGCGGCGTCCGCATGCGGATTCGCCCATGTTGCGAAACGCCGACATGTACCACGCAGATTAAGCGATGCCGTGCCGTTGTAACGCCGGGAAATAAGCGGGTTTCCGCCTTCAATCCACTGCTCTGCGTGGCATCAGGCAGAAAAATACGGCCGGCAATGCTAGAATCGCCGGCGTTTCCCTGCTCATCGACATGAATCCACGCGCGCACAACCGTTTGACAGCCTGGCTTGGCCTCGTCGCCATGTGGCTCATCGTGTTTGCGCCGGTTGTGAGTCAGGTGCTTGCGTCGAGCCGCGCGCAGGAGCCTACTGCGGCATTGTGTTCGGCGCTGCAAGCCGTGCAGCCTGGCCTGCTGGCACCAGCGGAGCAGGTCGCCCAGGCAGACCCTTCGGCTCACGCGGGCCATGCCGGTACGGCGGCCATGCATCTCAGCCACGATGACGCGTTCGGCGCCTGCGGTTACTGTCATCTGTTGCAGCATCACGTGGCAATGCCCACCATTGCCGCGCCACAGCCGCAGCTTCTGGTCGTCGTGACAGGCACGGCTGCCCCCACTCTCTCTACTCGCTTCACGCCGCTCGGCGCGTTTCCGTCCGGACGTCCCAGAGCCCCGCCCGTCGTTTCCTGATCGCCGTTGTTCCTGATCGCCCGCATTGGCCTGTAGGGCCACGTTTGTCGCATCCGTCGACGGTTGCGCGCGATCGTCCGTTCAATGCATCCAGGAAACGTTCATGTTCATCTTCGCATGGCGAAGGCTGCCCGCCTTCGTGCCTGCTGCCGTCACGGCGTTCGCGGCCGCCCCGGTTCACGCCGATACGGCGGGCGCCGAAACGACGCTGCCTGCGGTCAGCGTCAGTGCAAATAGCGCTGCCAATGAAGGTCTCGCGACCCGCGCCGTCGATCCCAATCTGCCGGCCTCAGTCGAAACGGTCACACGCGCTCAATTCTCGAACTGGAATATCGTCAACACAGAAGACGTCTTGAAGTACATGCCGAACCTTGCGGTGCGCAAGCGTTTTATCGGCGATCTGAACTCCATCATCGCAGTGCGCGGCACCAGCAATACGCAAAGCGCGCGGGGCCTCGTCTATGCGGACGGACTGCTGCTGAGCAATCTGCTTGGCAACAGCTACTCTTTCCCGCCACGCTGGTCGATGGTATTTCCCGACGAAATCCAGCAAGTCGATGTGATTTACGGCCCTTATTCCGCGCTCTATCCGGGCAATTCGCTTGGCGCGACGGTGCTCATCAGCACAGGCATGCCGAAGAAGTTCGAAGGCGAGGCCGACGTGAAGGCATTCACGCAGCACTTCAGCCTCTACGGCGTCAATCGTAATTTCAACGGCAGTGAAACCAGTGCGAGTCTAGGCAATCGCATCGGCAAGTTCTCGTTTCTGCTCGGTGTGAACCATCTGGAGAACACCAGCCAGCCGCTGCAATTCGCGACGCTGGCGACATCGCGCACGCCCGCACGGGCAGGCGATACGCCTGTAACAGGCACGTACTTCTACAACAACCAGAACAATACGCCGACTGCCGTACTCGGTATTAACGGCGAAGGCATTGAACATACCGTGCAGGACCAGTTCAAGCTGAAGATGCAGTACGACTTTACGCCGACACTGCAAGCCGCCTTCACGCTGGGCTACTGGCATCAAACGTACGACAGCCAGACCTCCAGCTTCCTGCGCGACGCGAACGGCAAGCCGGTATATAGCGGGAAGGTTTCCATCGACGGCTACGAGTACACGATTCCCGCCTCGGCATTCGCGCCGAGTCTCGGCCATAGCGAGAACTGGCTGTATGGCGTGACGCTGAAAACACGCAACGCGACGGGTTGGAATGCCGAGGCTGTTGCTTCGTATTACGACATCGGCAATAGCGTCGCGCGTCTCGCGAATTCAGGCGCACCGGGCAACGGCGCGGGCACCGTCACGTTTGGCGACGGCACCGGCTGGAAGACGCTGGACCTGAGAAGCACCTACACGCCAGCGGCAAAGCAAGCGGGCCTTGCGAATCATGCGCTCGCCTTGGGTTACCACTACGACAACTACTTTCTCCATAACGAAAGCTATTTGACGCCCAATTGGCGCGACGGCTCGGCAGCAACGTTCGCTAATGCATTCGCGGGAAAAACGCAGACTCAGGCGCTCTATGCGCAAGACGCCTGGCGCTTCCTGCCGCGCTGGAAACTCGTGTACGGCGTGCGTTATGAAGACTGGCGCGCCTACGGTGGATCGCAAGCGGCGGCGGACACTACCGTTGCACTCCGTGACGCAAGTCAGCAGCATTTTTCGCCGAAGGCCTCACTTTCATTCGACGTGAGTGACGATCTGACATTGCGTGCTTCGATTGGCCGCGCGTACCGCTTCCCAACGGTCGGTGAGTTGTTCCAGGGGCAAATCAACGGCTCGTCGATCATCAACAACAACCCGAACCTGAAACCGGAAGACGATCTTTCCAAAGAACTCACTGCCGAATGGGCGCACTGGAACGGCATCTTCCGCTTTTCGCTGTTTCAGGACGATGTGAAGAACACTATTTTCAGTCAGACGGACACCACCGTTATTCCCAACGTGACGAACTTCCAGAACATCGGCAAGGTGCGCTCGCGAGGTGTGGAAACAAGCTATTCAGGCGAAAACGTATTGTTGCGTGGGCTCGATCTGCTTGCGAGCGTGGCATATACGCAGTCGAAAATCATTGCAAACGCACAGAACCCCGCGAGTGTCGGCAAGTATTTTTATCGCATCCCGCTGTGGCGGGTGAATGTAGCGGCCACCTATCGCTTCGACGAACGCGCGGCAGTTACGCTCGCCGCCCGTTATTCAGGGCGCCAATACAACACGCTCACAAATACGGATACCAATCCGGACGTATTCGGCGGTACCAGCTCATACACCGTGGCGGACGCGAAATTCACGTACAGGCCGACAAAGCTGAGCGAAGTAGGGATTGGCGTGGACAACATCTTCGATGCGCGCTACTTCGTCTATCACCCGTATCCGGGACGCACTTTCTATGTGGAAGCCAGGTTGCGCATGTGATGCGCAAACGTAGCGCCTGCCGCAAGAACCAGTTCACTCTGTTCAGGAGCATTCATGTCCACCCTCGCTCGACACAATGCCGCATCAGGCATGGCGAATTCCAGTAGCGGCTATCGCACCCTGTGGCGATGGCACTTCTATGCTGGACTATTCGTCATGCCGTTTCTCATCGTGCTCGCGATAACCGGCACGTTGTACTGTTTTCAACCGCAGATAGAGCCGCTGCTTTATCCGCGGCTGCTGGTAATCGAGCCGCAAACGGCGCCACGCATGACAGAAGACGCGCTGCTCGCGCGAGCGCGCGCTGCAATGCCGGCTAATGCAACCGCTGTTACAGCCGCTATTTCCAACGCGCCCGAGCGCAGCATGGAATTTATCTTCCGTCTCACAGACGGCGAAAAGCAAAGCGTCTATCTGAATCCGTATACCGGAGCCGTGCTCGGCACGTTAAGCGTGGATCGCCGTTTCATGCAGGTGGACCGCATGCTTCATCGAAAGCTGTTGCTCGGCAAACCGGGCGAACTGCTGATGGAGCTGGCCGCATGCTGGACACTCGTGATGCTCGGCACCGGCGTCGCGTTGTGGTGGCCAAGTCAGGCGGCGAGCGTACGCGATGCACTGGTGCCGCGCCTCACACTGAAAGGCCGGCCCCTGTGGAAGAACGTTCACGCGGTCATGGGAATCTGGCTTGCGCTCGGCGCGCTCGCATTCGTGCTGACCGGTCTTCCATGGTCCGGCTCGTGGGGCAAACAGTTCAAGGCGCTTGCCACCGCGGCCAATCTTGGGGCGCCGCCCGGCACGTGGGGCGGCTTGCCGTTGCGCTCGATGCTGCCTGCGGCTGCGCGCACAGTGGCGAATGCAGGAACAGATGTCATGGCCAGCACGGATGCAACGCACTCCGCGCATGAAGCACAGGCCACGCAGACCGATTCCATGCCCGGCATGGTGATGGATGACTTGCCGCTGCCGCAAACGCCGTGGGCGGTCGGCAATGCACGGGTGCCCGCTTCTACCGACGATGCTTCCACTCACGACAAAGCGGCCGCGCCATTGCCGCTCGGACGCATCGTCGCGCAAGCCGCCTCGCTCGGCGTGACGAGCGGCTATAACGTCGCGTTGCCTATGTCAGCGACGGGCGTCTACACCGTGTCGTATTTTCCGGCCGATCCGCAACTGGAGCGCACCATTTATATCGATCAGTACAGTGGCCGGGTTCTCAAGGATATTCGCTACGCCGACTACGGCGGCGTATCGAAAGCCGTGTCGTATGGCACGTCGTTGCACATGGGCCGCTACTTCGGCATAGCGAACCAGATTCTGTGCGCTGCCATTTCGCTAGGTCTCGCGTTGATGGCGGTAACTGGCTACGTGATGTGGTGGAAACGCAGACCACAAGGCTCGCTCGGCGCGCCCTCGCGAGACAGAGCCGCACCGCCGATGCGCGGCTGGAAAGCAGGCCTCGTCGTACTCGGCATTGTGTTTCCGTTGATGGGCGCAACGCTTCTCGCCGTGTGGCTTGGCGACCGTGTGATCTTCGCCCGTGCGGGGCAGCGCAAGCACGCGGCACAGTAGCCGCACAGTCGCGGCACAGCAGCGGAACGCAACATAGCGCGGTGCGCGGCGCACACGCCGCGCAGGTTCACGTCAAGCCGCCGCTACTACGTTGATACGCAACGCCGGCGCGCCCGCAGCGATGGCAAGAAGGTGATCGACATTCGGATGAGCACCGGGCCGGCTGCGCGCGTCCGCCGTATGCTCGCCGAACACGGCGAGGCCGTGCTCGGCCGCTTTCGCATCGAGCGTACCGAAAGTCTGTTGCAGATAGTTGTACACCGCAAGCGAGCCCTGTTTGCCCGGCTTGTTTTCGATACTTGCCGCCACGGTGCCCTGCGCGTCAATCAGATCGATACGTGCAATGCCGCCGATGGCGGGCAATTGCGCGAGGTTCTCCTTGAATACATTGCTCGGCTGAATCACTAGAGCCACTCCTTTTAAGCGGGAAAATTATCACGAGGGCCGTATCTTATCCGATGGTCCAGCGCGTAGCAGCCGCTCACCGCTTATGGCGTCCAGCGATGCACGATGATGCTCGATCCGTTGTAGTTATCTTTCGTGATTACGTATTCGCCGCTTGCGCGCAGAAAGGCTCGCAGCCCGTACATCGAATCGACGTCGTTGCCCACATCCACTGTACCGGGGCTATTGTTGATGAGTGTCGCGTCGAGATTGCCGGTATTCAGATTAAAAGCGTCGATGTTCGGCACCGTATGCACGTAACCGACGAACAGATAATTGCCCGCTGCCGTAATCGACTTCGGATTCGCGCTCGTGAGATTGATCACTGGTTGGGGCCGCGTGGTGTTGCCTGCGCTCCAGCCGTGATAGACCTCGATGCGCGACTGCATCGCTGTCCAGTCCCAACTGCCTGCCACGCCCTGAGCAAGTATCATTGTGTCGCTCTCAGGCAGATAAATGATGCGCGTGAGCGGCCGGATGCTCATTGGAATCTTGATTGTGATGGCGGGCCCCCACAACGGTTTGCCATTTCCATCGAAACCCGTGAGCGGGTAGTGATAGATATGGTTGGTTCTGTCGAGACCGGCCCACACGTCTCCGCGGCTGTCGATGCAAAAGCCCCCCGTCACCTTCACGGTGGTATTGAACGCGGGCCCAGGCAGCGACCCGTCGGGTATCGCAATGTAGCCGCTTGCCGCATTGAAATGGTAGAAGTTGAACGTATCCGGGTTCTGGCCCGACGCGACCAGAATGCGGTTGCCGCCGACCGCAACCATCTGACCGAAATGCTGACCGCGCTGGGTGTCGTTTATATCAAGGCGCGGATCGGACGGATAGGTGAACGGATCAATCGTATTTGCCACAAAAGTGCCACCCGCACTGCCTGTATAGATGTGCGCGCCACTGTAGAAATATGTGCCGTCCGTCAAAGGATCCGGCGCTGCCACCGCTTCGAAGTTCAGCGCCTGCAACTTCCATTTCAGATTACCGGTGCTGTCGTATGCATGCAGATCGGTCGGCCCATTGCGGCCCAAATCCCAGCCGCCGCCCCACGGATTATTGAGTACGTACAGGTTGCCTGCTGCGTCCTTGCCGATGCCCGCTACGCGCGTGAAGCGCTTGTCGCCCACCTGACCTTTTATTCCAGTGGTGTTATCCAGATAACCGCCTTGAATGCCGAAGGTTCCGGCCAACGTAGGCGCACCCGCCACGTTGTAGATCTTGATGTTCATGTCGGGGCCTTCGTCGCCGACCATCAGGCGTCCCGTCGACGTGTCGAAATACAACGCGGAAGGCCGCGATCCAGCGGGCATCTGAATCGTCTTCAAAGGCGCGCCGCCCGCGCTGAACTGCGCGATCACACCGGCGCTGTTTCGTGCAACCCAAAGATTGCCCGCGCCATCGAGTGCAAGCGCGCCGGGGCCGGTCACCGCGAAATCCTGCTGCCACACGCCGTCGGTCGTATAGACGCGCACACGGTTGCCGTAAAAGTCGCTGACATAAAGCAACGTGCCAGCCGTGGCGAGCCCCGTGATGACGTCGGCGTGCGTGATGCCGGTCCATACGCTCACGGGAATGCGAAGTTCGAGCGCTTTCGTTACACGGTTGTAGCGTCCCACGGAGCCGCTGCCGAAACTCCTGTTGTACTGCAATGCGGTGAAAATGGAGGTGGCATTACCGGTAATCGCGCTGCCCTGAAAATCGGCGTGTGTGCCGATCGAACCGAGGCTCTGGCCGTTCTGGTAGATCGCGACGCCGCCCGCGTTTTCGTCCCATAGCGACGAGGTATAAATCACGCCTTCCGGCGCGACCCACATGGAGCGAGCACCATTGCCGACATGCGCGGCCAACGTGCCATAGGTATTGGCGAGCCAGTCGGTGGTGTATTGCGCCTGGCACGCGCAGGCAAGCGCCATCAACGCGAAGCCGAGCAACGCGGCGTGAATTCGTTTTGCAAGCATGAACGGAAGTCCTCCGGCAGTACTTCGTCTAAGTCATCACAAGCCTGCTCATGGACAGGCGTTCGGATACGGAAGTGCCGGCCTACGCTTCGGCCAGAATCTGCGAGATGACCTGCTCGAAGGTCTCGACAGGTTGCCCGCCGCTCACGAGATAGCGGCGGTTGAAGATGATTGCCGGAACGGACTGAATGCCGTGCGACTGATATTCATGTTCTTCCGCGCGGACTTCGTCGGCATAATCGCCGCTTTGCAGGACCTTGCGGGCCGCGTCGGCGTCGAGTCCTACCGACTGCGCTGCTTCGACCAGCACGTCATGATTGCTCGGGTCGCGGCCCTCGGAATGATAGGCACGCATCAACGCGAGTTTGAGCGGCAACTGCTTGCCCTCCAGACCAGCCCAATGCAACAGGCGGTGCGCATCGAACGTGTTGTACACATAAGTGCGCGGCCCAAAGCTAAAGCCCACGCTCGCACCGCGCTCACGAATCATGGCCTGCGTCTGCTCGATCTGCTCAGGTGTGCGTCCATATTTCTTGCCGAGATAGTCGACAATCGCTTCGCCCTCGGGCCCCATCTGCGGATTAAGTTCGAACGGATGCACGACGATCTGCGCGTCCACCGCGTCTCCCAGGCGCGACAATGCAAGTTGCAGCGACGAGAGGCCGATTGCACACCAGGGGCATGCAATGTCGGAGACGAAATCGATGGTGAGCGGTTGGGACATGGTTTTTCCAAGGGCTGTCTGAACAGGCGTATTGTCACCCATCCTGATTACTCTCGTGCGACGCTTAGCAAAAACCATGCGCTACTTGGCCTGAACTTATGCACGGCGGTTTTTTCTGACGAGCAGGCCAATACCGCCGGCGATTCCGATGCCAGCCAATGCGCATAGAATGCCCCGGTGCCGAACCGCACACATCTCCAGGCTCGTGGATCTCGACTCAAGGTCAAAGCGGCCGTGTGCGGTGTAATCGCCGGGCACGGGCTCGAATAGATTGCCGGGAGCATCGGAAGCAAGCGGCTCGTCGGTAAGCTGACCTTCGTAGCCGGCCTTGGCCAGGTATCTGTCTAGCAGCCCCGGCGCAATGAAATTCGCAAGAATCGCCTTGACGGTCGGAAACCCCACCCAGATTTCACGACGCTTATGGGTTGCCGCGAAATAGATTGCACGCGCGGCCACTTCCGGCTGAAAGATCGGCGCGACGGGTTTGGCCTTTCTTCCCATCTTGTTGAGCGCCCAGTCGAACTGCGGCGTATTGAGCGCCGGCAGATCGACCATCGTCAAATGCACTTTGAGGCCGTCGTGAATGATCTCTGAGCGCAGCGCGTCGGTAAAGCCGCGAACCGCGAATTTCGCGCCGCAATAAATGGATTGCAGCGGCACTGAGCGATAGCCGAGCGCCGACCCAACGTTGACGATGGTGCCGCAATTACGTTCCCGCATGCGCGCGAGCGCGGCCATCGTGCCGTGAACCTGGCCGAGATAGGTCACGCGGGTGCCGCGTTCGAATTCCTGCGCAGTTAGCCTGGATACGGGTGCAAAGACAGTGGCCATTGCAACATTGACCCACACGTCGATAGGCCCGAGCTCAGCTTCCGTGCGCGACGCGGCTTCTTCCACCTGTTCCGCGTCGGCGACATCGGTTGGAAGGGCCAGTGCGTGCACGCCGTATTGGCGTTCCAGTTCCGCAGCAAAGCGCTCGAGCCGGGTCCGGTCCCGTGAAAGCAATGCAACGTGATAGCCATGCCGCGCGAATTCCGCCGCAGTAGCGCGCCCCGCTCCCGCGCCCGCTCCAGTGATCACGACCACCTTGTTCATAGCGAATCCCTTGCAACGCGTGCGCAATTGCGCTTGCGCACAACGGCCAGCAAAAACTGCGCCCGCTGCGCCGAAACAACCGGGTCCGCTTCTTCTTTCCGAATGAAAGAACGCGGAACAAGGTTTGCAGACAGTCTGTTGTGACGGTTTCTATTGTGAGGGGTTGTTCATGTCCACTACTGTCGGTGACTTTATCGTCGAGAGGCTTCAAGCGTGGGGCGTGCGCCGGATTTTCGGCTATCCCGGCGACGGCATCAACGGCGTGTTCGGCGCGTTGAATCGCGCACAAGCCGAAGCAAAAAAGCGTCACAAGACGACGGATCAACCAGGGCCGATCGAATTCATTCAGGTTCGTCATGAGGAAATGGCGGCCTTCATGGCATCAGCCCATGCAAAATTCACCGGAGAACTCGGAGTCTGCATCGCGACCTCCGGGCCAGGCGCATCGCACCTCGTGACCGGGCTGTACGACGCCCGCCTGGACCACATGCCTGTGCTCGCTGTTACCGGTCAGCAGGCGCGCGCGGCGCTGGGCGGCCACTATCAGCAGGAAGTCGATCTCGTCTCGCTCTTCAAGGACGTGGCGGGCGCATTTGTCGGACAGGCCTCGGTGCCTGCGCAAGTGCGCCATCTGGTGGATCGCGCGGTACGTACCGCACTTTCCGAGCGCAAGGTAACGGCCCTTGTGCTGCCGAACGATTTGCAGGATCTCCCGTACGAGCCGCCAGGGCGCAAGCACGGCACCTTGCACTCGGGAGTGGGTTATCGCGCGCCCCGGCTCGTTCCGCAGTCTGAAGATCTTCAGCAGGCGGCCGACGTGCTCAACGCCGGCAAGAAAGTTGCGATCCTCGTCGGTGCAGGCGCACTGCACGCCACCGACGAAGTGATCGCCGTCGCCGAAAAGCTCGGTGCGGGAGTAGCGAAGGCGCTGCTCGGGAAGGCCGTTCTGCCCGACGATCTGCCCTGGGTTACAGGCTCTATCGGCCTGTTGGGCACCAAGCCGAGTTACGACCTGATGACCGAATGCGACACGTTGCTCATGATCGGTTCCGGTTTCCCCTATGCAGAGTTTCTGCCGAAGGAAGGCGCGGCACGCGGCGTGCAAATCGACCTGAAAGCCGACATGCTGAGTCTGCGTTACCCGATGGAAGTCAATCTCGTCGGCGATAGCGCGGAAACATTGCGCGCGCTGCTGCCATTGCTCGAGCACAAGCAGGACCGCGCATGGCGCAACACGATTGAGGGCTGGACCGCCGACTGGTGGAAGACGCTCGAAAAACGCGCACATGAGCCTGGCAAGGACGCGGTCAATCCTCAACGGACAGTGTGGGAACTGTCGCCCCGCATTCCTTCCAACGCCATCGTCACAAGTGATTCGGGATCCTGTGCAAACTGGTATGCCCGCGATCTGAAGGTCAAACGCGGCATGATGTGCTCGTTGTCGGGTGGGCTTGCGTCGATGGGCGCGGCGGTACCGTATGCGATCGCTGCCAAGTTCGCCTATCCGGAGCGCCCCGTCATCGCTCTTGTAGGCGACGGAGCCATGCAGATGAACAACATGGCGGAACTCATCACCGTATCCAAGTACTGGCAGGGCTGGGCGGACCCGCGCTGGATCTGCATGGTGCTCAATAACCAGGACCTGAACCAGGTCACGTGGGAACAACGCGTAATGGAAGGCGACCCGAAGTTCGAGGCGTCACAGGACATTCCTTCCGTGCCATATCACAAATTCGCGGAATTGATCGGCCTGCAAGGCATTTACGTCGACGACGCCGAACAGATGGGCGCGGCCTGGGACGCAGCGCTTGCCGCAGACCGTCCGGTGGTAATAGAAGTGAAGGCGGACCCGAACATTGCGCCGCTGCCGCCGCATATCACGCTCGCTCAAGCGAACGCGTTTGCATCGACGTTGCTCAAGGGCGATCCGGATGAAGGCAATGTGATAGTACAGACTGCGAAGCAGGTTCTTGGCGCTGTACTTCCCGGCCACCACGACAGGTAACGCGCGCCGCGATGAAGCGCACCCGCGGCTGGCGGCGGCTGGCAGCGGCCGCCGGCGGGTCACGCCCCTCTTAAGCCGCGTTTCCGATGGCCGCGCAATTCATGAGCGAAGCGAAGCGAGGCATGCCGGATGCTGCGCCATATGACGTGCTAACTGTTTTCCAAGGAGGGTCGCATCATGAAGCTGTACTACTCCCCTGGCGCGTGCAGTCTCGCTGACCACATTGCAATGCACGAAGCGGATTTGCAATTCGACCGTGTGGGCGTCGACCTCAAGACAAAAACGACCGAAAGCGGCCAGAAATTCGACGAGATCAACCCGAAGAGCTATGTGCCAACGCTTGAATTTGACGACGGCCAGCGTCTCACCGAAAACGTCGCCATCCTTTCCTGGGTTGCGCAGCGCAAGCCCTCGCTTGGACCGTCAGGCGAACTCGGCACGACACGGTTGATTGAAATGCTGGCATTTATTTCCACGGAGATTCACAAACAGTTCGGCCGCGTATTCAAGCCGACGTCTGACGAGGAAGCCAACGCCGCGCGAGAAAAAATCGGCCAGCGCTTTGCACTTGTGTCGAACATGCTCAAAGGCGACTATCTGTTCGGAACAGAGGCAAGTGTCGCGGACGCTTATCTCTTCACCATGCTTTTATGGGCACACAAGGTCAACATTAATGTGCCGCAGAAACTGGCCGATTTCGAGCAACGCATGCGCGCGCGACCCGCGGTGCAACTAGCCCTGAAACACGAAGGAATTGAATGAAGCGACGGGCTCGCATCTGCGGAGCCTGCGTTTTAGAAAGCCATGTCGCCCGACCCTACCCTCACGATCCTGATGTACTTCGTGTTGCCCGTGTGGCTTGCAGCGGGTTTCGCGGACTGGCTTTGCCATCGGGCCACTCATATCGAATCCACGACCGGCGCGAAGGAATCGTTGATTCATCTATTGATGTTCGCCGAGGTGGGACTGCCGCTCCTTGCCGCAATCTTTCTCGAGATCAACGCGGGCATGATTCTGTTGATGATCGTCGCCTTCTTCGCGCACGAGGCAACAGCGCTATGGGATGTCAGCTACGCGGTCGGCGGGCGCAAGGTGACGCCGTTCGAACAGCACGTTCACAGCTTTCTTGAACTGGTGCCGCTCATGGCCATAGTGCTCGTCGTGTCACGTCACTGGTCGCAGTTCCAGGCGTTGCTCGGCCTTGGTGGCGAACCCGCGCGGTTCGAGCTGGTCGCAAAGAACGAGCCGTTGCCCGTCGCTTATATCGTCGCGCTCTTCGCACTGATTCTGATGTTCGAGCTGCTGCCTTACCTCGAAGAACTATGGCGAGGGCTGCGTACGCGCCGGCGCGGTTTTGCATCGGCGAGTGCGAGTGCGAGTGGCCGCAGCTCGCCTTGATCTTGAATCGGTGTTGGTCCCGCCCATCAGACACGCGAGGCGCTGATCTGGAGAGAACACGGAACGGCGGGCCGACTTGACGGGGAGCGTTTAGGCGGCCGCTGCGTCTTCAGTCAGCGCGCCGTTTGATTCACGCCGAGTGCAAGCGGAATGCGGACACTGCGTCGGTCATGGACTGTGCCTGATGCTCGAGCGCGCTCGCAGCGGCGGCGGCTTGCTCCACGAGAGCGGCGTTCTGTTGCGTCACCTGGTCCATCTGGCTCACAGCTTTGCCCACCTGCTCGATGCCCGCGGTTTGCTCGACCGTTGCCGAAGTGATCTCTGCCATGATAGTGGCTACGCCCTGCACAGCCCCGACGATTTCGTTCATGGTCTGACCCGCCTGGGTCACGAGTTCATTGCCGTTGCGCACGTCGTCGACGGAAGCGGAAATGAGTGCCTTGATTTCCTGCGCGGCGCTCGCACTACGTTGAGCAAGCGTGCGCACCTCGCCCGCCACCACGGCAAATCCGCGGCCCTGTTCGCCCGCACGCGCAGATTCCACCGCGGCATTGAGCGCCAGAATGTTGGTCTGAAAGGCAATGCTGTCGATCATGCCGGTGATCTCGGCGATCTTGTGCGAACTCGCGGTGATGGCGCTCATGGTCTGTACCGCGCGCTGCACGACGTCGCCGCCACGCTGCGCGACACCGGCTGCGCTTGCTGCGAGCGTGCTCGCCTGGCGGGCGTTGTCGGCGTTCTGCCGGACTGTCGACGTCAGCTCTTCCATGCTCGCCGCCGTTTCCTCGAGCGAAGCCGATTGTTGCTCGGTGCGGCTCGACAAATCGAGGTTGCCCGCCGCGATTTCGCGCGCACCGCCATGAATCGCCTCACAATTCACACGCACGTTCGACACCGTATGCACGAGTCCGGCCTGCATTCTCGCCATCGACCTGAACAACTGGCCAATTTCACTCCTGCTGCCGTCTGGAATGGACGCGGTCAGATCGTTGCCCGCAATCCGGTCGAGCAGTTTCGACGCCTGCTGCAACGGCCCGATCACAATGGTGCGTAACGCAAAATGCGTCGCGACGATCAATGCGAGCGCAAGCGCGACGCCTGTGATAACCATCACGACGATCAATCCATATTCACGTTCGTTTCTCGCGGCGAACTCTTTCGCGAGCGCGCCGGCGAGATTCTGGAATTTCTCGACGTTCGCCGAATAGGCCTGCCCCGCAAGCGTAATGTCGCGATCGTTAATCGCCACGTACGCGTCGGTATCGCCGCGTTGGAGCGCGTCGAACGCCCTTTTCAGCGTGGCGGCCAACGCATTGGACGAGTCGACGAGCTGCTGCTTCAGCGCATCGTCCTGTCCCATGAATCGGGACGCGGATGCGAAAGCACGCGTTTCGGCATCGGCGCGGTCCAGAGTCCGCTGCGCGCTGCCAAGTGCGGAGTCGCGGGTGGCGACGTCGTTGCGCTCCTTGAGCGCCGCATAAGCGCGGGTCAAGGCAGCGCGGGTGCGCGTGCTGTCCTTGTAGCCGTCGTTGGCGAGTATCTCCTGAGTAGCGATCTCCTGGAGCCGCTGTGCGTTCTCATTCGAGCGGCCAAGCGCGAATATGCCGACCACGCCGCCAAACAGGATCATCGCCGCAAAAACGACGAGCACTGCAAGTAGGCTCTTTTTTACTGTCAAATCGCGCATGCTTCCCAGACCCTCGTGATTATCTATTGCTCTCGAATCGTTTACGGCAAAAACTGCCGGGAACTTGAGCACCGCAGCCCGCGCGGGCCAGGGTCCTCTCTTACGCACTCTTTACTGCCGAACGGACTCTGGCGCACAATCGCAGCCAGAGCGGCTATCCAGAGCCTTCCCCGTGCTGCCGATTGTTCGCGTCCCGGCACCAATCGGGCAGCGCAGAGACGTGCAGCAACATGCGTCTTTCCAATCGGACCTTTCATGAGCGATAAAACTTCTGGCAAGCGTGAAGATCTGCTGGCAGGCGGCAGCCGTCACCACCAGATTTTTCCAAAGCTGAACGACGCGCAGTTCGCGGTCCTCGAACGATATGGCGAGCGGCGCAAGCTGAGCGCCGGCGACGTATTGTTTACCGAAGGCGATCGCCATATTCCGATGTACGCGATCATCTCGGGCACCATCGAGGCGACGCGCGGCAGCGGCGACAACCTGCATGCTCTCGGCACTCACGGTCCCGGTAGCTTTACCGGCGAAGTCGGCACCCTCGCGGGGCGCGGCGCCGTGGCGTCCGCGCGTGCAACGAGCGATTGCGAGGTGATCGTCATAGACGAAGAGTCGCTGCGCGAGCTCGTGATTGCCGAGGCCGAGTTGAGCGAGACGATCATGCGCGCGTACATTCTGCGCCGTGTCGCCTACATTCAGGACCAAAGCGGCGGCGTGGTCGTGATTGGCAGCTCCGCTTCTTTCCCGACACTGGTAGTGCGGCATTTTCTAAGCCGCAACGCGCAACCGTCGGCGTACTTCGACATTGCCGAGCACGAAGAAGCAAAAGTACTCCTCGAGCGCTACGGCGCCACGGAAGAAGATCTGCCGGTCGTCGTCACGTTGCAAGGAGTCGTGCTGAAGCGTCCGACGAATCGTGCCGTTGCTGACGCAATCGGCTTGAGTCCAGACCGTCTTAACGGCGAACGGTTCGACGTGGTTGTGGTTGGCGCAGGGCCAGCGGGACTTGCCGCGGCCGTCTATGCCGCATCCGAGGGCTTGAGAGTCGCGGTTCTGGACACGAAAGCGCCTGGCGGCCAGGCCGGCACCAGCTCGAAGATCGAGAACTACTTTGGATTTCCCACCGGCATCTCCGGTCAGGCTCTTGCCGGGCGCGGGCTTTCGCAATGCCGCAAATTCGGTGCGGAAGTAGGTGTGCCTATCGAGGCGCTCGGTATCGAATGCGACAAGGGGCCGCCGTTTTATATCCGACTCAGTCACGACGAGCACGTTTATGGCCGCGCAGTGGTCATCGCCACAGGCGCGCGTTATCGAAAGCCGGAGCTCGCGCGTCTGGAACATTTCCAGGGCCGCGGCGTCTACTACAGCGCCACGTATATGGAAGCTGCATTCTGCGGCAACGAAGAGCTCGTCATCGTGGGCGGAGGCAATTCGGCGGGACAGGCAGCGGTGTTTCTGTCCGGATTCGCGCGCCACGTGCACATTGCGATTCGCGGCGAAGGCCTCGCCGCGAGCATGTCGAATTACCTGATTCGACGCATCGAGGCGGCGCCCAACATCACGGTTCATGTGCGAACGCAAATCGTCGCGCTAAATGGCGAAGCGCATCTCGAGTCGATTCAGTGGAATCAGCAGGGACGAATTGAAGAAAAGCCTATTCGTCACGTGTTCCTGTTTCTCGGCGCGCAGCCCAATACCGGCTGGCTTGGCGACTGCGTCGAACTGGACAGAAACGGCTTCGTGCTGACCGGACCGGATGTGGCCCACAAGTGGACCTCCGAACGCCCCGCGCATTTCCTCGAAACGAGCCGCCCGGGCATTTTCGCAGTGGGCGACGTGCGCAGCGGCTCAGTGAAGAGAGTGGCGGCAGCCGTCGGTGAGGGCGCGGCCGCTATTCAGTCCCTTCACCAGTACCTTGCGCTGAACGTTTGACGCCGGGTACTCAATATTCGACGAGTATCGTTACCCGGCGATTGGCGGCGTTGGCCGCCGCGTCGTTGCCGATGATGAGCGGGAAATTGTCGGCACGACCGATCGCGGCCATGCGGTGCGCCTGAATGCCCTTGTCGACGAAAAAGCGCACCACCGACCCCGCGCGCGCGGACGAGAGTTCCCAGTTGGATTCGTACTTCGCTGTGGCTATGGGCAAACTGTCGGTGTGTCCTTCCACCAGAATGTTATTTTTTGCGCGGTCGCGCAGTACCGTCGCAATCTGCTCGAGCACGCCGTGAGATTCCGGCAAAAGGCGCGCATCGCCGGAATTGAACAGTACTTTCGCATTGATCGCGATTTCCACCCCTTGCGGCGTGGGCGCAATCGTGATCTGGTGATTGTCCTGCAACGGCGCGAGCAACGACAGGAGCTGTTTTTTCGCGGCTTCTTTGGCGTTCGCTGCATCGGCCGGCGGCTGCACGTCCACCGCCTCCTTCACAGGACGATGTTGCAGCGTCTTGATCTGCAACTCGCTGTTCTTCGCGAGCTGCAACACATAAAGCGCGAGAAACAGCACCATCAGCGTGGTGATCAGATCGGCATACGAGATCAGCCAGCGGTCCGACTGCTCGCCGCTATCGTGCCCGTCATGGTGTCTGCTGTCGTCCGTCGTGAGACGCTTGCTGCCAGTGGTTGTGCTCATACACACGAGTCCGCGATTAGTTGTGCCCGGTTTTTTCGATGCGTCTAGCCGAGCAACTCGGCAGAGCGCTCGCGTACGTCGCCCGCCAGACGCGTTTCGATGGTGTGCGGCGATTCCTTGCGCGAAATGGCGAGCAAGCCGTCCAGATAGAGACGCCTGAAACGCAATTCGCTGTCCACCTGCGCGCGAATTTTGCCGAACAGCGGCAGAAACACGAGGTTGGCAAGCGCAAGACCGTACAGCGTCGCAACGAATGCAACCGCTATGCCCTGCCCCAGTTGCGACGGCTCGAGCATATGTCCGGTTACCTGAATCAAGCCGAGCACGGCGCCGAGAATGCCGAAGGTCGGCGCATAACCGCCCGCCTGTTGCCAGATGCGGGCAGCCGCCATGCAATTGCGCTCGTAGGCGTCGACTTCGCGTTGCAATGCATCTTCGAGCACCGCCGTGGTCACGCCGTTCGCGAGCAGTTCGAGACCTCGCTTGGCAAATGGGCTGATTCCCTTCGCCTCGATCGATTCGAACACCAGCATGCCGTTCAGCTTCGCCTGGTCGCCCCATTCGAGCAGAATGGACAAGCTCTTGCGATCTACTTGCCGCGCCTTCACGAAAGCGAAACGCAGCAGCTTCACACCGTCATAAAAACGTGCCCACGTGTTCTGGATCATCACTGCGGCCAACGTGCCGCCAAGCACGATAACAAACGCCTCCAGTTGAATCAGCGAGGCGAAGTTGCCGCCTTCCAGCGAAAAACCCGCGACGATTGTCGCCACCCCGAACACTGCGCCAAATACCGTCAAAAGATCCATACTTCCTCGCGAGCGGCTGCACGAGCCTGCAAATTTCAGTCACACGTCCGCTCGTGTCGAGCGAACGCAACGGGGTCAGGACTCGGCCGGTGCGGCATGCGCCACGGGCGACTTCAGCGCCCGAACCGTTTCAATGAAACGCTGCTCGATCTCAACGATCTCAACCGGATCGATCCGGATCTCGCGCCGCATTACCCACGACACTTCTTTCTTGCGCGCTTCGGTCATGACGGATTGCAGGCGTTCGTCAATGGGCTGGCCGGCCGACGCGGAAAGAAGCTTCGCGAGGTCGTAGGTATCGAACGTGCTGACTGCTTCGAATAAGGTTCGCTGATCGACGAACTCCAGGTCGTCGATCGATTGCAACTCGGCCGCACCGCGCGCAGTGCGGCGCGAGAAGTAGCTCAGGCCCTTCTCTTCGACGTAATTAAGCACTTTGGACTTGCGGAACGCGAAGATGTCTTCGGCGATCTCCGCGTGCGAGAGCTTGTTCAGAATCACTTTTCTGTCCACGCCGATCAGTGCTTCGAGGTCGTCGAGTTCGATCAGCTCAAGTTCGCTGCTGATCGAAACGTCGAGATCATGGTCGGCAACCTGCTGCGCGCGATCGGTGATTTTCACCGGATCGAACGTGACGAGTTGCCGGCCTGCTGCACCCTCGCTCGCCGAATAGCGGCCCGCCGTGTTGTTCAGCCGCTCGGAGCGCCCCGCCTCAATCGACACGAGGTTGAGCTTTTCCATGCGCTTGAGCATGGCCATTACATGCGGGCGCGAATGGCCTGCAATCGCATTGCACTTCTTGATGACTTCCGAAAGCGGAATGGAGACTTCTTCGTTTTGAGGACGGCGTGCGCGCGCATCGAAGCGGTCGTTCATCTCGGCGCCAGCCATCAACGACAGAACATGCGCGTAGGAAAGCACACCGGGCAGAAAGTCGGCATGCGTATTGGTCGCGAGAATGTCGTCTTTCTTTCTGACGCGCCGAATCATTGTGCGCACGATGTGGCGCAGGAGCGGCGACACGCGCTCCAGTTCTTCTTCGACGATACCGCCGGCGATAGCCGTCAACTGACAGAAGCTCAGCGCCTTCGCGGTGTGCGCTCGCGGCTCGGGCGGCAACAACGCCGCTTCGCCGAAGAATTCGCCCTTGCCGAGCGTGGCCAGAATGACCTTTTTTTCATCGCATTGCGTTGAGATTTCGACTTTGCCATCTGCAATGACGTAGATGACGGCGTCGCCCACGAAGCCTTCGGAATAGATGACTTCCCCCGGAGCCGCAGTGCGCGTCCATGGCGAGCGTTGTTGGTTCAAGATTGGTACCCCCGATGAGCTTTGGTCCAGCGCATGCCTTTCTTCAAGCACGAGTCAGTTCGACGGTCTGACTTATTTCACTGGATAACGACAGGCTCGTCCCAATCTTTAATTAGGGCAAACGTGACGGACATGGCGCAAACGTTTGCTGGCGCCTCTCGGAAGGCCCGGCGCCTGTTAGCGGAACGCTAATTTTCCGTGAACGGCTCGCGTAGAACGAGCCGTCGGCTTCGTCAACCCTTGGTCGCACCGAACGTCAGGCCCGCGACAAAGTGCTTTTGCATCGCGAAGAACATCGCCACCGAAGGCAGTGCAGCCAGAATGGAGCCCGCGGACACCAGGTTCCATGCGGTCGTCCATTGGCCCTTCAATGCGGCGACGCCCACCGTGATCGGCGCGGCGTCATCGCCTTGCGTTAAACACAGCGCCCAGAAGTAGTCGTTCCATACAAAAGTGAAAACGAGGATTGCCAAGGCCGCGAGCGCGGGCCGGATCAACGGCAGCACGATCCTGAAGAACACTGTCCACTCGTTCGCGCCTTCGATCCGCGCTGCCTCGACCAGTTCGAACGGCAACTGCTTGATGAAGTTGCGCAGAAAGAGCGCACAAAAACCCGTTTGAAACGAAATATGAAAGAGGATTAGCGCGCTGACGGAATTGAACAGCCCGAGTTGCAGCGACAGGTCGCGCACCGGAATCATCAACACCTGCACCGGCACGAAATTGCCCGCGACAAAGGTCGCGAACAGTGCGGAATTGCCGCGAAAACGATAGATTGCGAGCGCGAAGCCTGCCATTGCCGCGAGGGCGATCGAACCGGCCACTGCGGGCACAGTAATAAGCACGCTGTTCCAGAAGTAATGCAACATCGGCGAGGTGGTGAGCGCCTCGCGATAGTTCTCGAATAGCGTGAAGTGCTTTGGCCAGCCCCAGTAGTTGCCTTCGCTAAGTTCTTCCGTGGAGCGCACTGATGTGACGAGCACGGCGATCATCGGCAAAAGCCAGATCAGCAAGGCGATGGGCAATGTCAGTTTGTAGGCGCGGCGCGTGGCCGGTTTCCATTTGTCGATTGGAATGGGAAACATGGTGGCTCCTTATTGCTCCGCGCGCAGCATCCGCCGCAAGTGATAAACGATGTACACCAGCATGATGCCGAACAGTACGACAGCAACTGCCGCCGAATAACCGATGCGGAAATATTTGATTGCCTGGTCGTACATGTAATAGGCCAGCACCGTCGAACTTTCGAACGGACCGCCGCCAGTCATCACCGATATGAGGTCGAAGCTGCGCAATGCGCCAATGATCGTGACGACAATCGCCATGAACGTGGTGGGCCGCAATTGCGGAAGAATCACGTGCCACAGCATGGACCAGCCGCGTGCGCCCTCCATGCGTGCCGCCTCGATCTGCTCGGCATTGAGCGATGTCAGGCCGGTCAGATAAAGAATCATGCAATAGGCCGTTTGCGGCCACAGTGCGGCGAATACGATGCCGAAAGTTGCGTAGCGCGGATCGCCGAGTACCGGCACGCCGTGACCCAGAATCATCGCGAGCAGGCCGAAAGTCGGGTCGTAGAACCACGAGAAGATCAGCCCGACTACCACGCCGGACAACACGAATGGTGCAAAGAACAGCGACTTGACGATGCGAATGCCGGCCACCGCCTGGTTCAGATACAGTGCGACCGCGAGTCCCATCGGTGGAGCGAGCAGAAAGAGCAGCAGCCAGATGAGGTTGTTCTTTAGCGCCGTGTAAAACGTCGCGGCATTGAACAGTTCGACGTAATTGGCGAGGCCGATGAAAGTCGGCTCAGTCATGCCGTCCCAGTTGAAGAAGCTAAGACGGATCGTCGACAGGATCGGCCAGATCACGTAAATGGCGACCATCACGCAAGCCGGCGCGAGAAACAGAAAGGCGGCACGCCGCTGACGCCGCGCGGTCGGCGAAGGTCGGCGCCCAGGCGCACGAGCCTGAGCACTCGATGCGCTGCCCGGCGCTGGCAGGCCGGAACCGCCGCCCGGTGCAACGGATCCGCCTACGGTATGGCGGGTGACGGAATGCGACAAGATGACCCTCCGATCCCATGCAGAGCTGTCGGCCCGAGTTGGCGCTTCAGCGCTTACTCGGGCCCCATGCAGAGCTGTCGGCCTGAGTTGGCGCTTCAGCGCTTACTCAGGCCCCATGCAAAGCTGTCGGCCTGAGCGGCCCGCTCCAGCCAGATACAACAGTCAGCGGCCCTACGGCCGCCACTCCTGGCTACTTCTTATAGATACGCTTGCGCGTCGCTTCGAGCTGCGCAAGCACGCTGTCGAGTTTCGACGGGTCGGAAACGAACTGCTGCATTCCCTTCATGCCTTCGTCCGCCATTTCCTTGGTCATGTCGCGATCGTAGAACTGCGCAATACCGCCCTTCGTATTGGCGAGGATCTGGAAACCGATTTTCGAAATCGGATCTTCCGGCTCGGGAGATTTGCTGTTCGCCGATAGCGAACCGAGGCCCTTGGCCAGCTTCGCGCCAATTTCCGGTGTCTCGACAAAGGCGAGGAACGCGTGCGCGTCTGCCTTGTTCTTCGCCTTCGACGGGATATGCAGCGATTCCACCGGACCGTCTTCGGCAGTCGGCACGTTCGCATCGATAATCGGGAACTGGAAGTAGCCCATTTCAGGCTTCACGTTCGCCGGAAAACCCGCGGTAATAAACGTGCCCATCAACATCATCGCGGCCTTGCCCTGGAACAGGAACGGCTGCACGGCGTCCAGATCGTACGAGAGCGAGTTGTCGATGAAATAGCCGGCGTCGATCAGCTGCTTCCAAGTCGTGTACACCTTCTTCACGCGCGCGTCCGTGTACGGCACTTCACCCGCCATCAGCTTCTGATGGAACGCGTTGCCGTTCAGTCGCAGATCGAGGTAATCAAACCAGCCGGCAAGCGTCCATGCATCGCGCCCCGCCACGGCAATCGGCGTGATGCCGGCTGCCTTCAGCTTCTTGCAGTCGTCCAGAAACTGGTCCCACGTTTTCGGTTCCCCCGAGATGCCCGCTTTCTGAAACAGATCCTTGCGATAGAACATGCCCCACGAGTAGTACACCGTGGGCGCCGCATATTGCTTGCCCTTGTACGAAGACGCCTCTTTTGTCGACGCGTACATCTCGTTCCAGCCGTTCTTCGTCCAATCGCCGCTCAGGTCTTCAAAAAGACCGCGCTGCGCGTAATAGGCCATGCGTTCGCCGTCATGCCAGTTGACGATGTCCGGCGCGACCGTCGAGAGCCAGCCGGGCAGTTGTACCTTGTAGGCTTCTTCGTCGATAAACGACACCTTTACGTCGATACCAGGATGAGCCTTCTTGAAGTCGTCCACTACCGACTGCCACACGGCGCGCTGGCTCGCGCCCTTGAACGCAATGTTGGCCGTCAGCGTGCCGGCCTGCGCGGTGCTGAGAACGGACGTGCCGAGTGCGGATGCAGCGAGCGCGAGTGTCAGCAGAACCTTGCGTGGTTTCATTTTCATGCTACCTGTCTCCTTTATTTCCTGATCTTGCGTCGTTGTCGTGAGTACCTTGAATGCCGGCTTGTAAATCGTTCCGTTACTTGACCGCTCAGCTCGATCGGTAAACTGCTACGCCCTGCGGTTCCACCGTGCGCGAACCGATCACAAACCTGTCTCCTGATACGTCGGTCAGGGTATGTGCGCCATCGCCGTAGTTGAACACGTAGGTCAGCGCGCCGCGACGGCTGATGCGGACACTCTCGCCGAGCGCATTCGTCTCGATACCTGCGTGCTGTGCGATTTGCGCGAAGAGCCGAACAGTGAGCGCGTCGTCGAACAGGCTCGCGAAGTAATGGAACGCGCCGCTTTGCACGTACGCAGGGTGGCCGTCAGCAAAACGCGCTCGCACGTCAAACGAATGCGCGTCACGGCTTTCGATGAAATCGCGCCAGTGACGCGCATGGCCAATCGCCGCAGCCGGCTCCTGCGTGGCTGCATCAAACACGGGTTCGCTCACGTTAGGCCGCATTGATTCGACGCGCCACACTCGCAGCGGCAACACGTCTGCGAGCGAGCCAGGCGGAAGATTCGCCGGAATCTGCAGGTCCTGAGTCTTCGAACCAGTGCGCGGACCGAGCACCACCTGCGCGCCGGAACTCGCCAGACGCGCGGCAAAATCCGCCGGCACCACCGGCAATGGCGGCACCACAATCATGTTGTAGCCGTCGAACGGTGCGTCGACCGGCACGACATCGACATCGAGACCTAGCGCGCGCAACGCCGAGTAGTACTCGAATGCGAAGCGCGGATAGTGAAAGTCCGCACCCTGCGGATGAATCTCGAACAGCCACTTCGCTTCATAGTCGTACACGAGCGCGACTTTCGACCGAATCGTGGCGTCGGCGTCGGCGTTCGCTGCAAGTACTGCGCAAATGTCTTCAGCGACTTGCGCCGCCTCGCTACCGCCCACGTCCAGCCGGTTATCCGGCGTATTCAGGCCCGCATGCATCTGTTCCTGTGCAAACGGCGCCTGACGCCAGCGGAAATACGATACGCAGCCCGCGCCGTGCGCGAAGGCTTCCCAACTCCACAAACGCACCATGCCAGGAAGCGGCGCGGGATTCCACATCGCCCAGTTCACCGGACCCGGTTGCTGCTCCATGACCCAGAACGGCAGCTTGGACATGCCGCGGTACACGTCATGATTGAACGACGCGAAGTCAGGATGGCCGCTGCGCAACCAGCGCGCTTTCACTTCCGGCGCGAACCATTGTTCTTCGAGCGCACCTAGCGGATAACTGTCCCACGCGGCGATATCCAGATCGGCGGCAACCTTGTAGTGATCGAACTCGGTGAACAGCTGCATGAAGTTGTGCGCGACCGGACGCCCCGGCGAATGCGCGCGAATGATCTCGACCTGCATGCGGTTATAGCGCGCGACCTCGTCGGACGCGAAGCGCCGGTAATCGAGCCTGTGCGACGGATGCGCTTCGGTAACGGTTGCAACAGGCGCATCGATCTCGTCGAAACTGCGGTACTCCATACTCCAGAACACCGTGCCCCACGCGCGATTCAATGCGTCCACCGTTTTATAACGCGCTCTGAGCCACTCGCGAAAACGCGTAACGGCTGCCGGCGAATAACTCACCACGGTGTGGTGGCAACCGAACTCGTTGTCGGTCTGCCAATATGCAACGGCCGGATGCTTGCCGTAACGCTCGGCAATCGCGGTGCAGATCTTCTGTGAAGCCGCAAAATATGCAGGCGACGAGAAGTCGTAGTGACGCCGCGACCCGAACGCCCGCGGACGGCCATCGGCGCCGATCGGCAAGATGTCCGGATGACGATCGATCAGCCACTTCGGCGGCGTCGCCGTCGGAGTGCACATGACCACCTGCAAACCAGCCGCGCCCAGCACTTCTACCGCGCGATCGAGCCACGCCCAGTCGTATTCGCCAGGCGTCGGTTCAATGCGGCTCCATGCGAACTCGGCGATTCGCACCTGCTCGATGCCGAGTGCTTTCATGCGGCGCGCGTCGTCTTCCCACATCGACTCTGGCCAGTGTTCCGGGTAATAGCAGACTCCAAGGCGCATCCGAATGTCCTTTATGCGTAGTGTTCGACGGATTCGAGCGAAGCGGCAGCAAAGCCGTCTTCGGTAAACAAGTGCGTGGCATGTTGCGGGACGCGCAAATGCGCACGATCTCCGGTCGCGAGCCGCGTATTGCCCGGCGCTTTTGCAATCAGCGCGGTACCGCCGGGTTGATCGAGGTGCACATAGCTGTGTTCACCGAGTTGCTCGACGAGCGAGACAGTGCGCGTCAAAACAGCGTCGTCATGGGTGGCAGACGTGTCGATGAATTCCAGGTGCTCGGGACGCACGCCGAGCGTGACCGCCTGGGCGACCTGCAGCGCCGCGCCATCCACGGGCACGCGCACGGTTTCGTGGGTAGCGTCGAGTGTGACGACCACGCCTCGCGCGTCGACGCGAGCCACCTGTCCCGGCAAAAAATTCATGCGTGGAGAACCGATAAAGCCGGCGACAAAGCGGCTCTTCGGACGGTGATACAACTCGAGCGGCGCGCCGATCTGCGCGATGCTGCCGTAGCGCTCGGTATCCTTGCCTGCATGCAGCAACACAATCTTGTCTGCGAGCGTCATGGCTTCGATCTGATCGTGTGTGACGTACACCACGCTCGCCTTCGCAAACTGCTTATGCAGCCGCGCAATTTCTATCCGGGTCTGGCCGCGAAGTGTTGCGTCGAGATTGGAAAGCGGCTCATCGAAAAGAAATACGCCCGGCTCGCGCACAATTGCGCGGCCAATTGCAACGCGTTGCCGCTGACCGCCCGACAAAGCCTTCGGCTTGCGCTCGAGCAGCGCTTCCAGTTGCAGAATGCGCGCAGCTTCACGCACCTTGCGGTCGATTTCTTCCTTGCGAGTTTTGGCGAGCTTCAATCCGAACGCCATGTTCTCTAACACGGTCATGTGCGGGAACAGCGCGTAGCTCTGAAACACCATGGCCACGCCGCGCTGCGCAGCCGGCACGTCGTTCATGATGTTGCCGCCGATGAAGAGGTCGCCATCGGTCAGATCTTCGAGCCCGGCGATCATGCGCAACAACGTGGATTTGCCGCAACCGGACGGTCCGAGGAAAACGCAGAATTCGTTCTCGCCAATTTCCAGATCTACGTTGCGGATCACCGGCGCGCCCTCGCCATACGCTTTCTGCACGCCTCTTAACGAAATGCTCGCCATCGCATCGACTCCGTGATTTAATCGGCTCGACGACGGAGATTAAGCGCTTAATCAGCAAGCCCGAAAAAATCGATCGCAGTGCGATCGTCGGTTCTTGCGTGTCTCCATGTCGTTTTGTCTGTGCGACAAATGGTGCCGTGCCTTGTACTTTGATGCAAATGCCGGGTAATCATCCCAAATAATGAAGAGACATGCCCACACTTAGCGAAGTCGCGCGTCATGCAGGCGTCACCCCTGCCACCGTATCCAACGTGCTGCGCAATCGCGGCCGCGTCGGTGAGGCAACGCGCCAACGCGTGCTCGCGTCTGTCGATGCCCTCGGCTACCGGCCGCATCTCGCCGCTCGCGCGCTGGCCGAAGGCCGGGCGCCCACGCTTGCCCTGATGGTGTCGAGCATCGCGAATCCGTTTTACCCGGAGTTCGCGCTCGCCGTCGAACGTGCGGCGCGCACGAGTGGCCACTTCGTTATCATCTGCAATACTAACGATGATCCCGTGACCGGCCGCGCGTACCTGGACCAGATTGCCGGCACGCTCTCCGAGGGCGTGCTGGTGACGAACGCCAATTTGCAGTTCGCCGACCTTCATGTGATCGAAGCGCGCGGCACGCCCGTGGTTTTATGCATGTGGGAGCGGCCCAACGAGCCGCCGGGCCTGCCCTGCGTCGCCGTGGATTTTCGTCTCGCCGGCGAACTGGCAGGCCAGCATCTGCTCGAGCTGGGTCATCGGCGAATCGGCGCGATCGTAGGCAGCAAGGTCTCGGGCATTCATGCTGCGCGCTATGCAGGTTTCCTCGACGCGCTGCGCGCAGCAGGCGTGCGCAAGAGCCGCGTCAAACATGCAGCTGACACGGTGCACGGCGGATATACAGCGGCCCGCGCCTTGCTCCAAGCCGATCCGCAAATAACCGCGATCTTCGCCACCAACGACCTGCCGGCGTTGGGCGCAATGCACGCGGCCGCCGACCTGGGCCTCGCCGTGCCGAGGGATCTGTCCGTGATCGGCATCACCGATATTCAACTCGCGCGCGAATCGCGGCCCGCGTTGACCACAGTCGCCGTGCCGACCGTTGAAGTGGCCGGCCTCGCGGTGTCGTTACTGCGCGAACTGATCGAATCGTCGTACGGACACACGGCACGCGGCAAGGCCAAAGTGCCCATGCGCGTTTCGTCCGCACCGAAACTGGTGGTGCGGGCATCGACGGGTACGCCGCGGTCGAGCTGAAGCGTCAACAGCACCCTTTCGCAACGATCGAGAACAACGTTGTCTCCCCTCGATGTATGCGGATTTGCTTTCATCTCGCCTTCATCGCAGCCAGGACTTTCCCCAATTCCTCGCGCGTCACGCTGCATTGCACCAATCCCGCAAGTTCCTGTCTAGCAAGGCTTTGCGGGCTTAACAATGGCGGGCCGCGCCCGCCTGCTCACTCATAGGATTGCTTGACGCGCTGACTCGCGCCTGCTGTACTAAATCAACCAAAGTGATTTAGGCGGTGTCTTTCGACTAGCGTCACGCGTTCGAATCAGTCGCCGTTCAGGTTGCGACCGCGCAGCGTTCGCGTGTGCAACCGCCCACAGTTCCAAGCGTCATTGCCAATAACCGGAGGAGCGTCCCATGAATCTGAAGACCCGCAGGCTTCCTGTCGTCAGGAAAATGATCCCTGTGTGCGTAGCGGCCTCGGCCGTCTGGTGTGCAAGCGTGAGCCAGGCGGCGGATCAGCCGGTCGTCGGCCTCATCACGAAGACGGACACCAACCCGTTCTTCGTGAAGATGAAGCAGGGCGCCGAAGCGGCCGCGTCAAAAGACGGCGCAAAGCTGATCACCGCTGCCGGCAGATTCGACGGTGACAACGCGAGTCAGGTCACCGCGATCGAGAACATGATGACGGCCGGTGCGAAAGCAATTCTGATCACGCCGAGCGACACGAAAGCGATCGTGCCGAGCATCAAGAAAGCGCGCGCAGCGGGCGTCATGGTAGTCGCGCTCGACACGCCGACCGATCCGCAGGACGCCACCGACGCCCTCTTCGCCACCGACAATTTCAAGGCCGGCGTGTTGATCGGCAAATACGCGAAAGCTGCGTTAAACGGCAAACCCGCCAAAATCGCCACACTCGACCTCGCGCCCGGCGTCTCGGTGGGCGTGCTGCGCCATAACGGCTTTCTGGAAGGCTTCGGCGTAAAGGCAGGCGATCCGTCCATCGTGTGCAGCCAGGACACGCGCGGCGATCAGGCGAAAGGCCAGACAGCAATGGAAAACTGCTTGCAGAAAGCACCCGACATCAACGTGGTGTACACGATCAACGAACCGGCAGCTGCGGGCGCGTATCGTGCGCTGAAAGCAGCGGGCAAGGAGAAGGGCGTGATGATCGTTTCCATCGACGGCGGCTGCGAAGGCGTGCGCAACGTCAAGGCCGGCGCCATCGCCGCAACCTCGCAGCAATATCCGCTGAAGATGGCCTCGCTGGGCGTGACGGCCGGCGTGGATTACGCAAAGACCGGCAAGAAAGTGTCGGGCTACCAGGACACGGGCGTAACGCTGATTACCGACAAGCCGATGTCCGGCATCGACAGCAAGGACACGAAATTCGGCCTCGACAACTGCTGGGGCAACAAGTAACGCGCACTGCATGGCGGCCCGCGTATCGGGCTGCCGAATGATTCGCCGCGCGGCGCCTGCCGCGCTCATGTCTCGAGGACATCATCATGTCGACTCCATCCGCGCCCGCGGGCCATCCGCGCCATTTCTTCCACCGCCTGCCGTCGCTCGCCGAAGTCGGGCCGCTCATTGCGCTCGTACTGGCATGCGCATTCTTCATTTCGCAGAGCAGCCGCTTTCTGTCGTTCCAGAACCTCTCGCTGATCCTGCAACAGACAATGGTCGTTGCTGTCATCGCCATCGGTCAGACGCTGATCGTGCTGACAGGCGGCATCGATCTTTCCTGCGGCATGGTAATGGCGTTCGGCTCCATCATCATGACCAAGTTCGCGGTCACGCTGGGGCTGCCGCCGGCCGTCGCGATTCTCTGCGGCATCGGCGCCAGTACATTGTTCGGCGTACTGAACGGGGTACTGATCACGCGCATCAAGCTGCCTGCGTTCATCGTTACGCTCGGAACACTGAACATTGCGTTTGCACTCACGCAGATCTATTCGAACGCGGAAAGCGTGTCGAATCTGCCGGACGCCATCATGTTCTTCGGCAATACGTTCAAGCTCGGCCCCGCCGATGTCACCTACGGCACCGTGCTCACCTTGCTGATGTATCTGGCCACCTGGTTCGTGCTGCGCGACACGGTTCCCGGCCGGCACCTGTATGCGCTCGGCAATAACGCCGAAGCCGCACGGCTGATGGGTTTGTCCTCGCAGAAAATCCTGTTGACCGTCTATACGCTGGCCGGCGCGATCTACGGCATTGCTGCATTGCTCGCGGTATCGCGTACCGGCGTGGGCGATCCGCAAGCAGGTCAGACAGAGAACCTCGACAGCATCACCGCGGTCGTGCTGGGCGGCACGAGTCTATTCGGCGGACGCGGTTCGATTGCGGGCACGCTGCTCGGCGCGCTGATTGTCGGCGTGTTCCGCAACGGCCTGACCCTGATCGGCGTTTCTTCGGTCTACCAGGTTTTGATCACCGGCATGCTGGTGATTCTCGCGGTAGCCGCGGACAAACTCTCACATCGCCGCGGTTGAGCACTGCACCGCGATCATCTTGCATGCCGCCGGGGCAAGCTCGTTAGCATCCGCTTACGCGCCCGCCCAGGCTGCCAGGAGCACGTCATGTCGACAACTACTTCTACTTCCGCCCCGCTGCCCGTCCTGCAGGCACGTGGGCTCGTCAAACGTTATGGCAACGTGACCGCGCTCGACGGTTGCGATTTCGAGGTGCTGCCCGGCGAGATTCTCGCCGTGATCGGTGACAATGGCGCGGGCAAATCTTCGCTGATCAAGGCGCTTTCCGGCGCAACGGTGCCGGACGAAGGCGAAATTCTGCTCGACGGTAAGCCCGTCAAATTCCGCAGCCCGCTGGATGCGCGCGCCCAGGGAATCGAAACCGTGTACCAGGAGCTCGCCGTCGCGCCGGCCATGAGCATTGCGGAAAACCTCTTTCTCGCGCGCGAATTACTCAAGCCGGGCTGGCGCGGCTCGATCTTCAAGATGATCGACAAACGCCGCATGCTCGAAGAAGCGACCGCGCATATGAAAGACCTGCAAATCGGCATTCGCTCGATGCGCCAGGCAGTAGAAACGCTTTCCGGTGGACAACGCCAGGGCGTTGCAGTGGCCCGCAGTGCGGCATTCGCCAGGCACGTCGTGATCCTCGACGAGCCCACCGCCGCGCTCGGCGTGAAGGAAGGCAACATGGTGCTCGAACTGATTCGCCGTGTGCGCGACCGCGGCTTGCCGGTGATTCTCATCAGCCACAACATGCCGCATGTCTTCGAGGTCGCGGACCGCATTCACATTCAGCGGCTCGGACGGCGTGCCGCGCTCGTCAGGACGAAAGACGTGCATATGTCGGAGGCCGTGGCGATCATGACCGGCGCCAAAGAAGCCGACGTCAAGGCGATTGCATGATGCAGTCATTGCGCTGAGGGCCCGCCATCATGGACACCACCGGCATGCGCCCGTCCCTGAAACGCACGGTCGGCTCGAACCAGGTCGGCATGCGGCAGTTCAACGAACGCATCGTGCTGCAGGCGATCCGCTTGCACGGGCCGCTGCCGAAAGCCGACGTAGGCCGCCTCACGCGCCTTTCCATGCAGACAGTGTCGATGATCGTCGATCGCCTGATCGACGACGGCCTGCTGGAAAAGCAGGCTCGCGTACGCGGAAAAATCGGCCAGCCGTCAGTGCCGATTGCGTTGCGCGCGGACGGCGCGTACACGATCGGCATCAAGGTAGGACGCCGCAGTCTCGACGTGTTGGCCATGGACTTCGCTGGCCGCGTGGTCTGCCGCGATGTGTTCGAATACCCGTATCCCGATCCGCGCACGCTGTTTCCCGCGCTGGAAACCAGACTCGCGCGCGTGAATCAGGCACTTGGCGCAAATGCCGGCAAGGTGGTCGGCGTCGGCGTTGCTGCGCCGCTGTGGCTCGGTGGATGGCGCGACTTTCTCGGCGCGCCGCCCGACGCGCTCGATGCGTGGCACGAAATCGACCTGCGCTCACGCATCGCGACGATGACGGGCCTGCCAGTGGAATTCGCAAAGGACACCACCGCCGCGTGTGCCGCCGAACTGGTAATGGGCCAGGGACGCGGCATCCACAACTTTCTATATCTGTTCGTGGGCACCTTTATCGGCGGCGGGCTCGTGATCGACGGACGGCTGCATGGCGGGCCGCACGAAAACGCTGGCGCAGTGGGCTCGATTCCGCTGCGCGAGACCAACGCGCGCAAACCTGCACGCCAACTGCTGCATGCGGCATCCGGCTTCGTGCTTGAACGACTGCTGAGCGAAGCAGGCAAACCTCCGGCGGCCGCGCACGATCATCGCGCGCTGTCGCCGGACATGTGGCGGCACACCGAACAATGGCTCGACAGCGCGTGCCCGGCGATTGCGAGCGCGCTCACCAATGCGGCCGCATTGCTCGATCTGGAAGCGGTCGTGATTGACGGTGAACTCGACCGGCAAATGGTGCGCGAAATCATTCGCCGTACCGAGCGCGTGCTTGACCGGTTCGAGTGGGAAGGAATGGTGCGCCCGCAACTATTGGAAGGCGCAATCGGCGCGGACGCCCGCGCGATGGGCGGCGCAATTCTGCCGATGTACGCGCACTTCGCACCCGTGCATGAACTCTTTCTCAAGCCCGCGATCGAGCCCACCTATTGACGCGCGACAGTCGCCTTTACTGCGCGGCAACCTTGGTGGTGGCGACAGAAGCGGTTTTCGCAGGCGCCGGATCCAGCAGCGGCTGCAACGCGGGCGCCATCGACTTCAGCAATTGCACGGACAGCGCGCTCGTGAACTCGTAATGCGCGGCATAGGGTTCGTGCACCCACGCGGTCAGTGTGCCGTAAAAACGGTCGCCGAAAGAGAACACGAATGTCGCGCTGCGGTTCACCTTGCGCGACTCGATCAGACGCGCGCCCTTCGCGAAAACGTTAAAGCGCTGATCGCCGGTGCCGGTCTTGCCGTACACCTGCAGGGTGCGGCCGTCCGGGAACGTGATGCCCTGCGCAAGACGCCGCGCGGTGCCGCCCGTCACCACGTCGCGTAACATGCCTCTTACCGTTCCCGCTATTTCCGGCGCAAGCTGCTGTTGCGGCGCGACTGCGGCACGCCGGAAATGGGTTTCGTACGGTGTGTCTTTTGCAAAGTCCAGCTGCGTGAGGCTCTCGGTCGGCACCTTGTTGCCGTCGTTTGCAATCAGGCCGATCAGTTGCGCGAGCGCGGCGGGCCTGTCACCCGAGGCGCCGATGGCCGCCGCATACGAAGGCGTCAGCGTCGCGAACGGATAGCCGAGTGCCTGCCACGATTTGCCGATTGCCTCGTAGGCGCGCAATTCGACCATGCGTTTGATGCGGCGGTCTTGCGTCGCGTGATAACGCGTCTTGAAGAGCCACGAATAGCTTTGCAGGCGCACGTCCTTGCTCGCGCTCTGAATCTCGTTGAGGGTGGCGTCCGGATGCTCGCGCAGATAATTGAGCGTCCATAGTTCGAGTGGATGCACGCTCGCGATATAGCCGCGATCGTTCAGATTAAAGCGGTCAATGCCGTATTTCGAGTAAAGCCTCGCGAGGTCGTCGTCGTCGAGCACCGAGGCCGCCGGAGTATTTTTCAGCGCGGCTCGCATCGTCTGGTTGAACCACGCGTTCGATTCGTCCGGCGCGACGCTGCGCAGTACGGTGGCCACCTTGGGCGGAGACTTGCGCACGCCGAGCAGCAATAACGCAAGCGCCTGCTCGCGCGTCTTGCCGTGATACTTCGTGTAAAAGCGATTCATGTACACGCGGCTTTCCTGATCGGCGAAACGCGTGAGGTACATCTTGCGGATCGCCGGATCGCTCAGCCACTGCGACGAGGGTCCGGTGGTTTGCACCATCTCATAGTGAACGATGTCGCGCATCAGCCGCACGAACACGAGATTTACCGAATGCTGGAACGCGCGGCGCACCGTGAGAATGCGACTATTGTCGTCCGCCTCGAAGTTGTTGAAGGTCTGTGCGCCGCCTCCCGTGTAGAACGTTTCGCCGGGATTCGCCGAATACTTGCGCTCCACGGCAGCATCGAGCATGGGCTGCAACGAGCGGTCCTGTGTGTGGGATAGATAGTCGAGCGCCCAACGGGTCAACTGGTCGCCCGGATCGGGCTTGATGACTTTGAGCTCAGCGGCGCTGCGGGCCGCGTAACGATCATGCAGTTGCGCCACGATTTGCAAATACGTCACCATCGTGCGCAGTTTCGCAGTGGAACCCAGGTTGAGCCGCGCGCCGGAATTGATGTCGAATGGCTGGTTCACGCTGTCCGTCTGCACGCGCACGAGATTGGCGCCGTCGCGCCGCTCGAATAGCGTAAAGCTGTAGGCGATTTTCGAAGGGTCGTCGGAAGCGCGCAGCATTTCATAGCCGACCAGACCCGCAGCCTTTGCTCCCTCGCGGGTGGCCGCAGCGGCAAGCCGTTCGCTCACCGCCTGTTGCACGGCATTATTGAGGGTACCCGTGGCTTGCAGATCGAGCCGGTCCAGTTCGTAGAAGCTCGGAATGCCGAGGGCCGCAAGCAGATTGGAGCGCATCGACGTGACGGCCTTGCGCGACACGAACGAACCCGTGTTTTCAGCGGGATTCGCCGCGCGGTGCAGTTGCACGTTCGCAGAAAGCGCGGCATCGCGCAGCGCGGGCGAAATTACCCCGCCATTCGCAAGCAGGCGCAAATAGCTGTCGGTCAGCCGCTCCAGTTCGCGGTAGCCGCGATGCAGCAGATACGAAGGCGCACGTTGCGCAATCATCAGCGAAAGTACCTGACGGAAAGCTTCGCCCTGTTCAGGCAGAGTCTGCGCGGTGGAAGGCGCGCTCAGTATGCGGTTTACCTCCGCGAAATCGCGCCCGTACCAGGCGGCGAGGCCGTCGCCCATGCCGTTTATTTCGCCGATGCCAGGTTGCGCAGCAAGCGGCACGGAGTTCAGGTAATGCACGACGATCTGCTGGCGTGCGGGCATGGTTTGCGGTCCGTCCAGATAGGCACGCACCGAGGCCGACGCAATCTGGCGCAGCTTTTCCGGCGGTGTGGCAGTGCGCCCTCCCGCAGAGTGACGGAATTTCTCGATCTGCGTGGCAAGCGTGCTGCCGCCGGGCGTCGCCTGATGGTGATTGAACACGCGCGCGCCCTGGTCGACCAGCGCGCGACTGAAACGTCCCCAGTCGATGGCAGGATTGCGATTCGGCTGATTCGGATCGAGTAAATAGCGGTCTTCGATAAAGAGCAGCGAGTTCACGACGACAGGCGGAATTGCCTCGAAGCCGCTATATGCATGGCCCGGAAAAGTCGCGCTGAAAAGCGGCGCGCCGGTACCGTCGAAGAGTTGCAGGCCAGCCTGATCTTTTTCCGCGTAAGGCAGAAACAGGCTTCTATCAGCAAGCGAAAGCATGCGTTCCGAATCGCGCGCCTGTGCAGTGATTTCGAAGCCGCGTTGCAGGAGGCGTTGCTGGATGGACGGCAGCAGCGCATAACCGAGGCGTGTGTCATAGGGGCCTTTATCGGCCTCGGGAAAGCGGATGGAATGGCTGGGACCTTCGTCCACGGTGAAAGCGACGTCGCGCGTGAGCTCGGACAGGTAATGCGCCTGCAGCCGGGACGTTTCGATTTCGAGCTGGCATAAGCGCACCAGCCACGCAAGGCCCAACAACAACGCCGCCGCCAGCGCCCATTTGAACCACTTGCGCACCGAGGCGGTGCTGGTGGCGCGTAGCGGAAACCGAACCGATGGCCGATTCATGACTGCTCTCCCCGGACGGGAGTCGGCCTCGTAAATCCGACACCCATTAATGAGTGTAGCGCGGACGTACACACACAATTGGTTCGGTTAAACCCCAGTGTCGCCGCTACAACACCCGTCGCGAGGACATAGCAAAGTGCGAATTACCGTGCGATATTCGACGTCTGCCACGCACTTCGAAAACCGCTGGTTCAGGCGGCTTTTCGCCTCGCCGATGCAACGGCCGGCTTGCCTTTTGGCACAGGCTTCTGCTTTTCTGGATTCGCTGGCTGCAACTTATGCTGCGTCTCTTGCTGCATCTGCGTGTGCTGCCGCAGCAATTCCACGAAACGCTCCGCGGGCGCCGACAGCACGCCGCCCTTGCGCGTCACGACGCCAAAGGTCTGTGAAGGCGACTTCAGCTTGACCGGCACGCGGCGCAGCATTTTTTGCCGAATGAACATTTCCGCTATGGCAGTCGGCAACAACGACACAAACTCCGAGCTGCTTTGCAGAAGCGCGACCGTCACAAACGTCGACGCCGTGGAAATCCGATTATCGGGCATGGCCAGCCCCGCCAGATCCATTTCGCGTTCGAGCAGCGCGTGCAACGGCATATGCGACGGATACATCACCCAGCGATGATCCGCCAGATCGGCGAGCCTCAACTCCCTCTTCTGCCACGGCGGATGTCCGTAGCCCACCACCACGGATAGCGGCTCATCCGCGAGCGGACGGTACTGGTACTTGGACGGATCGGCCGCCACGGCCGCACGGCCGATGACGAGATCGAGGCGGCCGTCGTCGAGTTGCGCGAGCAGGTGCGCACTCGTGTCCTCCACCACTTCGATAGACAGCTTCGGATAGCCCGCATGCAGCCGATTGAGCGCAGGAATCACGCATTGCGCAATCGCACCCATGATCGCGCCAACTGCAAGCCGGCCGCCGCGCCCCGAGCGTATTTCGGCCACGTCTTGGCAGAGCGCGGTAAGGTCCGTCGTCACGAGGCGCGCATGGCGAATCACGCAGTGTCCCAGCTGGTTGGGGATCATGCCGCTTTTCGAGCGCTCGAAAAGCGGCGCTTCGAACATTGATTCCAGTTCCTGCAATGCTTTACTGGCAGCCGATTGCGTCATCGACATGAGGCCCGCCGCCTTGTGCAGCGACTTCTGGTCATCCAGCGCGATCAGCAATTGCAGTTGCTTCATGCGCAGTTTGCCCAGCAGAACGTTCAACGTGTTTTTCATGAGTGCGGCGGTGAGTCGTAAAAGCGATCACAGGATGGAAACAATTCAATATACCCGTGCGCTGTAGCGCCGTATAGTCGATTGTGGAGACGCTGGTAGTCCCGCTATAGCCGCCTCATAGGCCCTCATCGTCCGTATAACATTTTGAAAGCGCCCGAATCATGAGCCAGACTATCCATTCCGCCGCGCTGCGCGGCGTCTTTCCCGTCGCCCCCACCATATTCGACGAAGCCGGCCAACTCGACCTGGAAGGCCAGAAGCGCTGCATCGACTTCATGATCGATGCAGGTTCGAACGGCCTGTGCATTCTGGCGAACTTCTCCGAGCAGTTCGCGCTTTCCGACGAAGAACGCAACACGCTGATGCACGTGGTGCTCGACCATGTGGCGGGCCGCGTGCCGGTGATCGTCACGACCACGCATTTCAGTTCCTATCAATGCGCTGAGCGCAGCCGCCGCGCGCAAGAGGCAGGCGCCGCGATGGTCATGATCATGCCGCCCTATCATGGCGCCACGATCCGCATCGGCGAGCGCGGCATCGAGGAGTTCTATCGCACGGTGTCGGATGCGATCGACATTCCAATCATGATCCAGGACGCGCCGGTCAGCGGCACGCCGTTGCCGGCGCCGTTTCTCGCGCGCATGGCCCGCGAAATCGAACACGTGTCGTACTTCAAGATCGAAGTGCCGCAAGCAGCAAACAAGCTGCGCGAACTGATCCAGTTGGGCGGCGACGCGATTATCGGCCCTTGGGACGGTGAAGAAGCGATTACGCTGATGGCCGACCTCGATGCAGGCGCAACGGGTTCCATGACCGGCGGCGGTTATGCGGACGGCATCCGCCTGATCGTGGACGCCTATGCGGCCGGCGACACCGAAGCGGCCGCCGCGCATTATCAGCAGTGGTTGCCGCTCATCAACTATGAAAACCGCCAGGGCGGTCTCGCATCGTGCAAGGCGCTGATGAAGGAAGGCGGCGTAATCCGCTCGGACGCGGTGCGCCATCCGCTGCCCGCAATGCATCCCGCCACCCGCGAAGGATTGCTAAAGATCGCGCGGCGCCTCGATCCGCTGGTGCTGCGCTGGGGCAAATAAAGCCCGGCAGCGGCAAGCGGCTGGACGCGGGCATGCGTTTGCCGCTACGCTAGCCGCATGGAAAATTTCTACGAAGCCACTGTCGCCCGTTCGTCTGCTTATGCGCCGCTCGGCGGGCGGCAAAGCGCTGATGTTTGCATCGTCGGCGGCGGGCTGGCAGGACTTTCCACGGCACTGGGTCTTGCCGAGCGCGGCGTCAAGAATGTAGCCGTGCTCGAAGCGCGGCAAGTCGGTTTCGGCGCGTCGGGGCGCAACGGCGGCTTCGTGTTCGGCGGCTACAGCCTCGATTGCGCCGATCTGCTCAACACGCTGGGTGCGGCTCGCGCGCGCGAACTCTATGCGCTCACCGTCGAGGCCGTCGATCTGATGCGCGCCCGCATCGCGCGCTATCGCATAGATTGCGATGCGACCGACGCCGGCGTAATTCTCGCCAACTGGTTCGACGAACCGGCGCGGCTCGACGCGCAACGGCGCCTGATGCGCGATTCGTTCGGCGTGGACTGGGAACCGCTGAGCGCTGACCAGCTTGCCTCGCAACTAAAGACGCGCCGCTATCATGGCGGGCTTTTCGAGCGCAATGCCTTTCACTTTCATCCGCTGAAATATGTGCTCGGCGTCGCGCATGCAGCAGCCCGTGCCGGCGTGCAGATTCACGAGCAGTCGCCCGTGGTCCGTTTGCAGCGCGACGGTGCGGGCTTTATTGCGCATACGCCGCAAGGTGCCGTCGAAGCGCGGCATGTGGTGATGGCCGGCGGCGGTTACGCGCGCAACGTGTACGCGAAAGTGGAACGCGCGGTGCTGCCCATTGCCACTTACGTGATGGCCACCGAGCCGCTCGGCTCGCTTCTGCAGGATGCGATCAGCACGCGTGCGGCCGTCTACGATACCCGCTTCGCGTTTGACTACTACCGGCCTTTGCCCGACACGCGCATTTTGTGGGGCGGCCGAATCTCGGTGCGCGAGCGCGCGCCCGAAATCATTGCGCGCTTGCTGCGGCGCGATCTGCTGAAGGTGTATCCGCAACTGCAAGGCGTGCGTGTCGATTACGCGTGGGGCGGCCTGATGAGCTACGCGCGTCACAAGATGCCGCAAATCGGCCGCAGCGTGGACGGCGTCTGGCATGCCGTCGGCTTCGGCGGGCATGGCATGGCGCCCACCACCGTCGCGGGCGAATTGCTGGCCGCCGCGATTGCGGGCGAGCGCCCGGTGCCGGAGGCGTTCGCCACATTCGGCCTCACACCTGCGTACGGCGCGCTCGGACTCGCCGCCGCGCAGTTGACCTACACCGCGATGCAAACGCGCGATGCGTTGGCCGCACGTCGTCGGCGGGTTCGCCATATTGCCTGAAAGAATCGTGCAAAGAGGCCGCGTTTGGCCGCATTCGCGAGAAAGATCAGCGCATCGCCTAATGCGCCGAAACACGCTAGAGCGCGCGCGGAAGCCTGTTTCCCGCATGCTAGAATGCGCCGTCATCGCCGCTCGAATAGCTCGCATACACAATGAAAAAGGGAAGCAAGGCAGCCGAATCCGATACCAACGGCATTGCGTCCGACGCGCCGCCGAAGGACGCCCGACGCAGCGAGGCCCGACGTACCGACACCCGCCGCAAGTACGACCCCGAGCAGACCAAGCGCAACATTCTCGATGTCGCGACGCAGGAATTCTCCGCGATGGGACTGACGGGTGCGCGCGTCGACGCAATCGCGGAGCGCACCAACACCACGAAGCGCATGCTGTACTACTACTTCGGCAGCAAGGAAGGCCTGTATCAGGCGGTGCTTGAAAAGGTGTATGGCGACATTCGCGAGCTCGAGCAGGACCTGCATGTGAGCGAACTCGACCCGGTGGAAGGCATGCGTGCGCTCGTCGAATTCACTTTCGACTATCACGACCGCCAGCGCGACTTCGTGCGCCTCGTGACGATCGAGAACATCAACGGCGCAAAGTATGTCGAGCAGGTGAAGAGTTTCAAAGGCCGCAACGTTACCGTCATCCACACGATTGAAGATCTGCTTGCGCGCGGCGTGGCAGCGGGCCAGTTTCGCAGCGACGTGGACGCCATCGACCTGCATCTGCTGATCAGCTCACTGTGCTTTCATCGTGTAGGCAATCGTCATACGTTCGGCACGGCGTTTGGGCGCGATCCGTCGCATCCGCGGTTGCGCGCGCGTCATCGCGCAATGATTGTGGATGCTGTCTTGCGTTTCGTGCGCAAGGAAGACTGAGCCAAGTCGCTACCGGTGGTCGGCAATGCAAAACGGGACGTGGCCTGCGCCACGTCCCGTTTGTTATTGCACCTCTGCTCCGGCTTGCGCCTACCTTTTAATAGCGCTTAGTCCACCAGCACGATCCGCTTGATATCGCCGACAATGAAGATGTACGACAGCGCGCCAATCAGCGCCACGACGCCGATAAACACCAGCGCACCGACAAACGATCCCGTCGCGGCGACAATAAAGCCGACCACGAGCGGCGTCACGATGCCGGCCAGGTTCGCGGCGAAGTTGAAGATGCCGCCGGTCACGCCGAGCAGCCCTTCAGGCGCAATGTCCGACACCAGCGTCCAGCCCAGCGCTGCCATGCCCTGCGCAAAAAACGCCACGGAGAGAATCGCGATCACGGCGACATTGCTCTCTACGTAGTTGGCGAGAATAATCGTCGAAGCGAGCAGCAAACCAGCGATGATCGGCAGCTTGCGCGCGACGTTTGCCGACTTGCCCCGACGCAGCAGCCAGTCGGAAAAGAGGCCGCCGAACATCACACCTACCGACGCCGCGATGAACGGCATGATCGCGAAGAAGCCGATCTTCAGCCAGCCCATATGACGCTCGGTGGCGAGGTAGGTCGGGAACCACGTGAGAAAGAACACGAGCGTCGAGTTGCCGGCGAACTGGCCGAGGCAGATGCCCGTTAGTTGACGATGCTTGAGCAGGCGGCCAATGGTGCGCCATTCGAAACCGCTCTTTGCGGGCGCCGCTTCGGTGCTTGCGGCGGCGCGGTGCCGCTGCGTGAGACCGCCGCCTGCCTCGATATAGTCGAGTTCGGCCTGATTCGCAGACGGATGATCGCGCGGTTCGCGATACATCAGCCACCAGATGCCGCCGAACACGATACCCACGCCGCCCACCACGTAGAACAGCGAGCGCCAGCCGAACGTGCCCATCAGCATGAAGAGGAACGGGCTGAAAAACGCGAGCCCGATATATTCGCCGACCGTGTAGGTCCCGGTCGCCATTGCGCGTTCGCTTTGCGGGAACCACGTGGCCACGACGCGGCTATTGGTCGGAAAGCACGGCGCCTCTGAAACGCCCAGGCCAAGACGGAACACGAATAGTCCCGCAATGCCGTGCACCAACCCTTGCGCGAGCGTGCAAAGCGACCAGAAGGTCATCGACAGAAAATACGTCAGCTTGCTGCCGAAACGGTCGAGAAAAAGGCCGCCGGGAATTTGCGAAGCAACGTAGCTCCACGAGAATACCGAGAACAGCAGGCCCATCATCGCGGCGTTAATGCCGAGTTCACGGGTCAATTGCGGTGCGGCAATGCCGAGCACCGTACGGTCCAGATAGTTAATCATGGTGCCGACGGCGAGCAGTCCAAGTATCTGATAGCGCGCGTTCGAGCGGCGCGCCGTACTGGTGTTCGCGGTCGCATGCGCGCCGGCCTGACGCGTTGGATCGGCCGGGCTGGATTGGCTGGGTTGCGGCATGGGTTCTCGTCTCCTCTAACTGATTAGGTGTCCGTTATTTACCGGCGTGCGCAACCGGTTAGCGTTCCAGCAACGACTGAAAATGGGTGTAGACGCGCTCCGCATCGGGCTCCCGCCCCGTGAAAATGCGCATGGCGTCGACTGCCTGATATACCGCCATCCCGCCGCCCGTCAGCGTGCGGCAGCCGAGCGCTTCGGCCGCCTGCAATAACGCGGTGCGAATCGGGAAATAGACGATGTCCGCAACCCACAGGTCGCGATGCAGCAATTCCGCGGGCAGCGGCAGTCCAGGCAGTTTGGCCATGCCCGTGGGCGTCGCGTGAATCAGCCCTTTTGCGGCCGCCAGTGCTTCGCCGAGCGCTGCGTCGGACGATTCGCGGGCTGTCACCGTGCGGTCCGCAAAGCGCTTTTGCAACTCTGCCGCAAGCGATGCGGCACGGGCTGCGTCGACGTCGAACAGAGTCAGCGTTTGCGCGCCCATGGCGAGCGCCGCATGCGCGACCGCCGCGCCTGCGCCGCCCGCGCCCAGTTGCACGACGCGTTCGAGCGACACGTCAGGCAAGCCGCGTTGAAAAGCGCGGGCGAAACCGGACCAGTCCGTGTTGTGGCCGATGCGCTTGCCGTCCTTGAAAAGCACGGTGTTGACGGCACCGAGCGCGCGGGCATCGTCGGACAATTCGTCGAGCAGAGGAATGACCGCCTGCTTGCACGGATATGTGATGTTCAGGCCGTTGAAGCCCATGCGTTCCGCAGCAACCAGCAGGTCCGGCAGCGCTGCAACGTCGAGTTTCAGCGCTTCGAGGTCGATGCGGCGGTACACATAATGCAGGCCGAGCCGGCGCCCTTCTTCCTCGTGCATCGCGGGGCTCAGCGAGCCGCCGATGCCCGCGCCGATCAGACCGACCAGATACGATTCCGCGGTGGCTTGCGGGTTCGCGTTCGTGTTCATTTTGCCGCCCTATTCCTGAGTATGGTGGCCATTCGCTCAAGTGCGAGCACATAGCCTTGGGTACCGCAACCAACAATGATCGCGTCCGCCACCGCGGACACATACGAGTGATGCCGGAATGCCTCGCGCCGGTGCACGTTTGAAATATGCACTTCGATGACGGGCTTCTCGATGGCCGTGAGCGCGTCGGCAATCGCCACCGACGTATGCGTGTATGCGGCGGGATTGATCACAATGCCGTCGACCTTCGTGCGTGCCGCGTGCAGCCAGTCGATCAGCTGGTGCTCGGCATTCGACTGACAGAAATCGACCGACAGATCGAGGCGCTCGCCCGCTTCGCGGCACAGTCGGGCCACGTCGTCCAGCGTCTCGGAGCCGTAGATGGCCGGCTCGCGTGTGCCGAGCAGGTTGAGGTTCGGTCCGTTGAGGACCAGTACTGACGCGAAACTCATGATGTTCTCCTGTGAACCGGAGGCAGCGCGGGGCGGGAACCGGAGTTTGTGCGTAGGCGCACCACTGCACTCCAGTGCACAGCACTTACTCCGCTCCCCTGCACCGCAGCCGCAAAAGTGGAACCTGGTGAAACACGAAGCGCACGGCCACGGACCCGCAACGCCTCTGAACGTAGCCGCAGTGTGCGCCCATGAGCCGTCCGCGTCATTCGGGGTTTATCCGAATTTGTACCATCTAGTTAGTTTGTATATGCTGTCGAAAAAATGCCTTACTGTGGGCAATTCTGGCCCGCGCCTTGCTGCTCGGGTAACGAACTAGCCCATTTTTCGCATTGCAACATGGCCGCGCGAACGCCGGCGCATCGCTGCCGTGCGCACTGCCCGCGGCTGTCTGACTGTTTTTGCAGGAGCTGTTCATGCAACGTTCCATTGCCACCGTGTCGATCAGCGGCACCCTCGTCGAGAAGTTGACCGCGATCCAGGCGGCCGGCTTCGAGGGTGTCGAGATCTTCGAAAACGATCTGCTGTATTTCGACGGTTCGCCCGCCGACGTGCGGCGCATCGCCGAAGACCTCGGCCTGAAAATCATGCTGTTCCAGCCGTTTCGCGACTTCGACGGCGTGAGCGCCGAGCGCCTCGCACGCAATCTCGATCGGGCTAAGCGCAAATTCGACGTGATGCACGAACTGGGCACAGATCGCATTCTCGTGTGCAGCAACGTGTCGCCGGACACTATCTGCGACGACGCGCTGATGACCGACCAGCTCGGCGCGCTCGCGCAAGCGGCCGAGGCGGCCGGCGTGATAGCCGGGTACGAGGCGCTGGCATGGGGCAGGCATGTCAAGACCTACCGGCATGCGTGGAAGCTCGTGAACGCAGTGAACCACCCTCATCTCGGGCTCGTGCTCGACAGCTTTCACACGCTGTCGCTTAACGACAGCGTCGAAGGTATTGCCGACATTCCGGGCGAGCGCATCGCGTTCGTGCAGATCGCAGACGCGCCCAGGCTCGCAATGGATGTGCTGGAATGGAGCCGCCATTACCGCTGCTTTCCGGGCCAGGGCGATTTCGATGTCGCGAACTTCACGGCTCAGGTCATTAAAGCGGGCTACACGGGCCCGCTTTCGCTGGAAATTTTCAACGACGGTTTCCGCGCGGCGCCGACCACGATCACCGCTGCCGACGGGCACCGCTCACTGCTCTTTCTCGAGGAGCAGACGCGCGCGTTGCTGGAAAGCACGCAGGAAACGGTAGGCGAGCTGTATGAGTCGCCGGCCGCGCCCGCGCACGTCGGCTATCAGTTTCTCGAATTCGCGGTGGATCACACCACGCGCGCGCATCTCGCCGACTGGCTGGGCAAGCTGCGCTTTCGCCAGGCAGGCCAGCATCGTTCGAAAGATGTGACGCTGTATCAACATGGCGCCGCTTCGATCGTGCTCAACGCGGAGCCCGACTCGTTCGCCAACGCATTCTTCCAGCAACACGGTTTGTCGCTGTGCGCGTCGGCGTTTCGTGTCGACGACGCGCGGCAGGCATTCCAGCGCGCCGCCGGCTTTGGCTATGCCCCGTTCTCCGGTCAGGTGGGCCCGAACGAACGCGTCGTGCCCGCAGTGCAGGCGCCGGACGGCAGCCTGAACTATTTCGTCGACGAAACGCCCGACCAGCCCACGCTGTTCGAGGCGGATTTCGTGCTGACAGACGTCAACGGTCCGGCGGAAGTGGGGCCGCTCAGCCGCATCGATCACGTATGCCTCGCGGTGCCGGCCAATTCGCTGGATACGTGGGTGCTGTTTCTGCGCACGGCGTTCGGCTTTCAGGCCGAGGCCGGCGTACTCGTGCCTGATCCGTATGGACTTGTGCGCAGCCGCGCGTTGCGCAGTAGCGACGGTTCGGTGCGCGTGGTGCTGAATGCATCCGTGGATCGCCATACGGCGGTGGCCGAGGCGCTGCACACCTATCACGGCTCGGGTCTGAACCATGTGGCGTTCAGCACCGGCGACATTTTCGGCGCAATTGCCCAATTTGTTGCCGACGGCCTGCCGGTGCTGCGCATCCCGCGCAATTACTATGACGATCTTGCTGCACGTTACGCGCTGCCGGACGACATGCTCGAGGCGCTGCGCGAGCACAACATTCTTTATGACCGCGATGAGCGCGGCGGCGAATTTTTTCATGCTTACACGGAGCAGCTGGATCAGCGCTTCTTCATGGAGATCGTCGAGCGGCGCGGCGGCTATGACGGCTACGGCGCGGGCAACGCGGCGGTGCGGCTCGCGGCGCAGGCGCAGCGGCGGAGGTAAGTGGCGGAGGTAGGCGGGCGAGGATAAGAGGCGCAGGCAAGAGGCGCAGACAAGCGCCATAGACAAGCGGCGGGATAATCGCGGTCAGAAGCGGTCCACAGCAACACTGCAAACCGGCGGCGGAAACAGAAACGCGAATCGGCGGTCCGCCCAGGCCGATCAGGCACGCACCATGCGCCACCGGCTGGAGGCGAGCCCTCGCCCGATATAATGACGCGTGATCCGCGGTGCGCGGCGGCGTCGCCCGTCATATCGCCGCGGCAGCCGCGAGGGTAGCCGCGGCTGCAACGCTCGCGCTGCCTCGGGCTTGCCCGCCCCACTGCCCGTCGAATGAAACGCCAGGAGAGATATGAAGAAGTTTGCCGTAGTCCTGTCAGTTCCCGTCTTTCTCAGCGCTTGCGCCTACTTTCAGAAGAACCCGGACGCCGGCGAGCCGGTCACGGACACCACGACCCAGCGCTCCGTCAATGACGTCGTCGCGTGCCTGACGCAACTGGCGTCCAACCACAACGCCGCATTCAAATCCACGTCGATCCCGCAGGGCCAGATGCTCGACTTTGGCGATTCGAACGTCATCAAGGTGCGCAGCGACAATGGCGCGACCACTTACCGCTTCTACGCAGGCAAGCGTCATGTCAACAATCTGTGGATCGAAACCGCCGCGAAAACCTGCGCGCCGTAAGCTCGCCCGGCGCTGCCGGAAGCTGTCCGTCAAGGGTTGGTAAGCTGCGCCGCTGCCATCTTCATGTCACGGTGTTACAGGACAATGCCTCTTAAGAATCGTTTAAGACTTCGTCTCCATCATGCCTCGGACACTACCGCACGAGGTGCGCACATGAACCAGCCCGAACAGAATACCAACGAGACCGCTGCGCCGGCGCGTCGTCCAACCATCCTGCGCCGCCTGCTGAGCCATCACGAACTGGCCACGCTGCTGCTGCTTCTGCACGCGCCGATCGACGCATCCGCCAAACCCGAGATTCCGCAACTGCACGAAGCCGGTCTGATCGAGACCATTTCGAACGAAGCTGGCGGCTCGCGCATCCGCCTGACGCCGGAAGGCAATGCCGTGTTGCGCGGACTGGGCGTCAAATAACGTACGCTCACGCCTGCCAGACGCCGTAGCCCGCTTCGCGTAGTCCAATTGCCAATTCCACTTCCATGTCCTGCGCGCCGCGATACGGCATGGGATTGAACACCTCATACAGCTCGGGCACGAGACGCAAGCCGTAATCGCGCACGTAGCGGTTCGCCTGAATGCCGGCCTTATGCCGGTCGAAGCGCAAATCGGGATCGAGCCCGGTCATACCCACATACACACAAGGCTTGTCGAACCGGTAATGCGGATTCGCGCGGCGAAAGCGCGCCTCGTTCCAGACCTGATCGTCGAGCGCGACGACGTACACGTAATAGTGATGCCTGCGGCGAACCATAAGCCTGAATCAATGGGCGGACGTGCCGTGCAGCAGCATCCGGTATTCGGTCGGCGTGACGCCGACCGTCGCCTTGAATTGCCGCGTGAAGGCGCTGTGATCGGTGTAGCCGCACAGCGCGGCGACATCGGTGACCTTGTCGTGCGAAAGCAGCAGCGCGGTGGCGGCATCGAGCCGCGTTTTCAGCAAAACCTGGCGCGGCGTCAGATGAAACACCTTGTGAAAATAACGCTCCAGTTGGGCAACGGACATGTCCGCCATCGCGGCCAGTTGCTTCAGGTTCAACGGCTGTACGTAGTTTTCCTGGATGTACTGCACTACCGCAGCGAGCCTGCTGTATGCGGGATGGCTGCTTTCGTCCGCTCTCAGGTCGCGTGAAATGCCGGCGAGGCCAATAACCTTGCCCGCCGCGTCGCGCAGCGGCTGCTTGCTCGTCAGACACCAGCCCGGCTGGCGTCCCGGATACAGGTGCAGCTCCAGCTGATCGATCATCTGATTGCCGACGTGTATGACGCCTTCGTCCTGTGCCGTATAAATGCGGCCAAATCGGCGTGGGAACACGTCCTCGGCCGTCTTGCCGAGAAGCGCCGCCTTCTCCTTGAAGCCGCAGCGCGAAGCAAGCGTGCGGTTCACCAGCGCGTAGCGCGCGTCGGCGTCCTTCACGAAGAACACGACGTCGGGCAGCGCGTCGAATACCGGCTCAAGCTGCCGGAAATGCGACAGCATGCCGGACAACGTTGTTTCCTCAGGTGAAAACTGTCGAGCCAGCGTGTTCATCGTGCGGGTCCGTGGGTCCGAGCCGTCTATGAGAGCATGCGCAGGCGCTGCGTGCGTCGGCGCCTCGCTGTGCGGTGTGACTTGCGCTGTGATTCGCGGCGTGACGCGGTGTATCCGCTGCGTGCGCCGTCGATTATAAAGCCGCACATTCGCCGCCAATAAGCGCACCCGGCGACGGCCCTCCGCGCGTCACTCCTCACTCGGCGGCGCCGCGCCTGCCGCCATCAGCGTGCCGATTCGCGCGGGACTGAACGGCGGACGCGGCGCCGCGCACGCCCAGCCGAAGTACACGTTGGCAGCAGTCCCGCACACTTTTCCCTGGCAAGCGCCCATCCCGCAGCGGGTCTGCAGCTTCGCGTCGCGCCAGTTGTTGAACCCGCGCACATCACCGATGCTCACGTCCTCGCAACGGCATAACAGCGTGTCGTCGGCGGGCGGCGTGCTGGCCGCGGGCTGCAACGCGAAAGCCGTTTCGACGCGGGCCGCGAAGCGCCGCCAGCGTGCTCGCCGCGCGTGCAATGCGCTGCAATCGAGCATTGCGCCGCGCGCCGCCAGACCTGCCAGTTCGCCTTCGACCGCTGCCAGTTCCGCGCCGCCCACGCCAGTGCACTCGCCGGCCGCGAAGATGCCGTCGACCGAGGTGCGTTGCGCGTCATCGACAACAATGCCGCCCGCCTCATCAATCGCACAGCCGAGCGCTTGCGCAAGCGCGACGTTCGGCACTAGCCCAAAGCCGCACGCGACGCGCTCGCAATCTAGCGTCACGCGGCGCTCGCCGCGCCGTATCGTGACCTGCTGAACACGGCCCTGCCCGCGCGCCGCCTCGACCATACTGCCGCTCCAGTAGCGCACGCCGGCGAAGCCGCGCGTCATGCTGACGGCCTGCCGCAGCTTCGACGGTTCGCTCAGCAACGACGCGCCAAAACGCGCGACACGCAGAGCCGAGGCCTGCTCGACTACCGCCAGCACCCGCGCGCCGGCCGTGCGGGCAGTTGCCAATGCGGCAATCAGCAACGGACCGCTGCCGGCAATGACGACGCGCTCGCCGCGCACCGGCATGCCGCCCTTGATCAACGCCTGAAGCCCGCCCGCGCCGGTCACGCCAGGCAAGGTCCAGCCGGCAAACGGCAGCAAGCGCTCGCGCGCGCCGGTCGCGAGAATCAGGCGCCCGTAGGTCATGCATACGCCGCCCAGTTGCGCAGATTCCACCAAAAGCCCACGCGGGGCGAGCGGCGTGACGACGCGGGCCGAGGGAAAGTGAATGACGTTGCGAAGGCCGTGCAGCTCGGCAAGCAGGGTGTGCAGCGGCGCCTGCAGCGAGCCGCCGGGACCTTGGCGCCAGATCTGGCCGCCCGCGCGCGGATAGTCGTCGAGCAAGGCCACGTTCGCGCCTTCACGCGCCGACGCGAGCGCGGCGTGCAGGCCCGCCGGGCCCGCGCCTACTACGATGACGTCGAAATGCTGGCTCACGTCGAGTCCGCCTTGACTTCGTGCACGAGGTGTAGCAGCGCGCAAGGGCCGAGGGCGCGGTCGCGGCGGGAGCGATCAGGCATCCCGCTCGCGGGTGTCGCGAGTAGCGCGGCGGACCGCCGCTGGCAAGCCCGCATCCAGGTACGGCCAGATCCGCGCCTCATCGCATGTCCGCCTTTTGCGTGCGCACCGTCTGGCCATTGCTGCACAGGGTCTGGCACGCCAGCACATGCGCGCGGCCGTCTATCGTGACGCGACATTCCTGACAAATGCCCATGCCGCAGAACGCGGCACGCGGCTCGCCGCGCACGGACACGCGCGTGCCGCCAAAGGTGCCGGCCAGAATCAGAGCCGCAGCCACGGTCGTGCCGGCGTCCACCGCGATCGCCACGCCGTCCACACTCAGACGGACGCGCGCTGCGCCGCTCTCACTCATGCGTCACCTCATGCATGAACCGGCCCGGCAGATAAGGCTCGACAGCAATGGCCGCCGCATTGCCGACGATTTGTGCGGCAAGCAGCTTCGCCGTCGCGAGCGAAGTCGTCACGCCCAAACCCTCGTGACCGACGGCAAGCCACACGCCGGGCGCCCACTCGCCGGCCGCGCCGATCAGCGGCAAGCCGTCCGGCGAAGCCGCGCGAAAGCCGGTCCACGCGCGTATGCCGTTCAGTTGCGGCAAGCTCGGCAGATAGTGCGCCGCGCGGCGCAACATGCGCGCGAGCACGGGCATCTCGACGGCGGGGTCCGTGGTATCGAACTGGCGGGATGAGCCCACCAGCACTTGCCCCGTGGGACGCGGCTGCGCATTGAACGCGACGGAGGTGCCGCTCGCATGGTGCGCGCTCTTGATATACCCGAGCTCGAGCAGTTGATGATGAATCAGTTCGGGATAGCGGTCGGTGATAAGCAAGTGGCCTTTCTTCGGTTGCAGCGGCAGCGCCGCAATCAGTTCCCGAGCGCCCATGCCGTTCGCGACGATCACATGCGCCGCGCTGCGCCGTTCGCCGTTGGCGAGAGTCGCGCTGCCCGCATCGACGCGAACGACCGGCGCGCCGGATCGGACGCTGATCCTCGCGGCGGCCGGCGAGCGCGTGAGCAGCCACTCGGCCGCGGTCGGTGCGTAGACAATACTGTCGTGTTCGATGCGCAAGCCGCCGACGAGCGAAGCGGCCACCGCCGGCTCCGCTTCGCGTAGCGCGGGCGCGTCGAGCAGTTGCGCCGCGACGCCGTGCGCCGCGTAAGTGGCATGCATGGCGCGGGCGGCTTGCCATTCTTCGTCGTCCGCGGCGAGCCACAGCGTGCCGCAGCGCGCGAATGCATCGCGCGCGCGCAACTGCGGCGCGAGTTGCAGCCAAAGCTCGCGCGAATAAAGCGAAAGCGCCAGTTCCGCCGGCGAGTCGTTCATCACGACGATATGGCCCATGCCCGCCGCCGTCGCACCGCCGCCGATACCTTGCGCATCAAGCACCTCGACACGCATGCCGAGCCCGGCGAGTTCGGCGGCGCATGCCGCACCCACAATGCCCGCCCCGACGATCAACGCATCAGCCGTCATGCGGTGCGGATGCCCCATGCGAACGGATCGCGCTCGTCAAAGCACAGGCGCCCTTCCGCCATGATATGCGCATGCCCGGTGATGGTCGGAATCACGTGAACGCCGTCGCCCGCTTGCCGGTAGCTTGCCTCGAAAACGCTGCCGATAATGCTCTCCTGCCGCCACAGCGCGCCTTCGGCGAGCTTGCCGTCCGCCGCGAGGCATGCCACCTTCGCGCTGGTGCCCGTGCCGCACGGCGAGCGGTCGTACGCGTTGCCCGGACAGAGCACGAAACTGCGGCTGTCCACGCCGTCGCGCGAACCGGGCCCGAAAAGTTCGATATGGTCGATCAGCGCGCCGTCCGCGCCGGTGATGCGCTGCTCGATCAGCGCGTCGCGTATCGCGGCGCTGAAGGCCGTCAGCTCGGGAATGCGCGCAGCTTCGAGGGCATGACCATGTTCCGCGACGAGAAAGAACCAGTTGCCGCCCCAGCCGATATCGCCCGTCAGCACGCCATGACCGGGCACGTCCACTTCGACGGACTTGCGGTAGCGGTACGCCGGCACATTGCGCACCGCCACGCTGCCGTCTTCGTTGAGCGTGGCTTCCACGACGCCGACAGGCGTCTCGATCCGATGGCGCCCCGGGCCGATCCGTCCCATGTGCGCAAGCGACACCACAAGGCCGATCGTGCCGTGCCCGCACATGCCGAGATAGCCGACGTTGTTGAAAAAGATCACGCCGGCCGCGCAGGACGGGTCGTCGGGCTCGCAGAGCAGCGCGCCGACCACCACGTCCGAGCCGCGCGGTTCGGTGACAATGCCGGCGCGCCACGGGTCGAACTGGCTGCGGAAGACTTCCAGCCGTTGCGCGAGCGTTCCGCCGCCGAGATCCGGGCCGCCCGACACGACGAGGCGGGTCGGCTCACCGCCGGTGTGGGAGTCGATGATATTGAGCGTTTTCATAACGCAATGGTAGGAACAGCACGCGGGGCAGTCTTGTTGCGCCTGCGCGTGGTTTGTGACGATTTCGGCATAGGACACGCGTTGCGGCGCGGCGGACTGCCAAAGCAGAACACTGCTGTTTTCCGCACTGCGAACGCCTTGGGTCAGGACTTCGGAGACGTGGCCTTACGTGGCCACCGCGATTGTGCCGAAATCGTCACCCGCTGCGCGCGATTCGCGCAAGACGGCCGCGTTTTTGCTGCTTACACTGCGCTTGACTCATCACATTCAGGAGAGCAGTCGTGGCGCATATCTGGGAAGGCGTATTGCCGGCGGTCACCACCAAGTTCAACGCGGATTTCAGCATAGACCGCGCGTGGACCGGCAAAAATATCGAAGCGCAGATCGACGCGGGCGTGGACGGCATCATCGTATGCGGATCGCTCGGTGAAGCCTCGACACTCTCGCTCGACGAAAAACTGCAAGTGCTCGACATCGCTGTGGAAGCGTCGCGCGGCCGCGTGCCGGTACTTCTGACAATTGCGGAAAACAGTACGCTCGACGCGTGCCGTCAGGCTGAAGCCGGCAGCCGCCACGGCGCTGCCGGTTATATGGTGCTGCCGGGCCTGCGCTACCTGTCGGACCGGCGCGAAACGCTGCAACATTTTCGCAGCGTCGCCGACGCGAGCGCGCTGCCGCTGATGATCTACAACAATCCGTTGGCGTATGGCGTCGACATGACGCCCGAGATGTTCGCCGAGATCGCGGATGAGCCGAAGATCGTCGCGATCAAGGAATCGTGTGGCGACGTGCGGCGCGTGACCGATCTGATCAACGCGGTCGGCGATCGCTTTGCGATTCTGTGCGGCGTCGACAACCTTGCGATGGAAGCCATGCTGATGGGCGCGCATGGCTGGGTGGCCGGTCTCGTCTGCGCATTCCCGCATGAAACCGTGGCGATCTACAAATTGCTGAAAGCGGGACGACTGGAAGAAGCGCGGGCGATTTATCGCTGGTTCGCGCCGTTGCTCGCGCTCGACGTCTCGTCGAAGCTGGTTCAGAACATCAAGCTAGCGGAAACGATGGTGGGACTCGGCACCGAGCCGGTGCGCCCGCCGCGCCTGCCCCTCGTGGGCGAGGAGCGCGCGGCGGTGGAAGCGTTGATCCGCAGGTCGCTCGAAACGCGGCCGCAATTGCCCCGCGTTTGAACCTGCGCCGGGTGTGCCGGCGCTTCAGGCCGCCTGCTGCTGCGCGTGCAGGGAATCGTGGCGCAGATGAAGCAGCCGGTAGCCGCTCTTGTACACCGGCTGCAGACGAAACTCGTTTTGCGGCTCGATCTCGAGCAAGAGACGCAGCCGCGACACATGGCTGTCGATGGTGCGGGTGAACTCGCGGAATTCGCGCCCCCACACCATCGCGAAGATGTGATCGCGCGACATCACGCGACCGATGTTCGAGAAGAACAGTGAAGCCAGCCGGTACTGCGTGCCTGACAGCGCGACTGGCTGGCCGCGCAACATGACGATCTGGCGATGCGTGTCGAAGCGGTACGGGCCCACGTCGAAGCTCACGCTGCCAAAGCGCTCAGGATAGGCGCGCCGCAGCAGCGCGCCGACGCGTTCGCGGAACTCCGCCGGGCGCAGCGGCAGCGCAACGTAGTCGTCGGCGCCGTTGACGAACGCGCGCACCATGCTCTCCTCCGACGTTTCGCGCGACACGAAAATGACCGGCATGCGGTCCCCGCCGACCGCGCGCGCCGTTCTCAGCACTTCGGTGCCCGACAGGCGGGTGCCATGCCAGTCCAGCACCAGCAGGTCGACCGTGGAACGGGCCAGCGTTTTCGACATGGTCAGGCCGTCGTCGTAGCTCGCGCAGGTATGGCCGGCAGCCGTCAGGACTTTTTCGATCGACTGGCGCACGACGGGATCGCGTTGGAGTATGGCAATACGCATGGGATGGCTCTTTACAATGGCGTGGACGCGATTCTCGAAGCCCCACCGGCCCTATCCCATAGGATCAATCCTAATTTAGCGACGGCTCAGACGAATCCGTCGCACGAACGGCAACGGACTACAACGACTTACGCGTGGCCCGCGCGCCCGTGTGCGATGTCGCAGGACGCCGCGCGTCGCGCGGAACTTTCCCAATCTAATTAAGCACTTCCCGAAACGTCCGGCGCCGATCCTGTAAAATCGCGGGTTGGCTTCTTTCGTCATCGCGCCGCCCTACCCGGGACGGCGCGCCGGTGTCCCGCGCTCTACCCAGCCGTTCCCACACTTCTCGCCGACGACCGCCGTTTTTCCACGCCACACGTGGTTTTCCCATTCAAGACAACGACATAGCAATGCAAGCGACAAATCTGGGTGGAGCGCAGGCTGTCACCCCACGCCCGCTTGGGCGCAGCGACTATAAAACGCTCGGCCTCGCGGCACTGGGCGGCGCGCTCGAGTTCTACGACTTCATCATCTTCGTGTTTTTCGCGCCGGCAATCGGCCAGTTGTTTTTCCCGGCTGCCATGCCAGAGTGGCTGCGCCAGGTGCAGACCTTCGGCATCTTCGCCGCAGGCTATCTGGCGCGGCCGCTCGGCGGCATCATCATGGCGCACTTCGGCGACCTGTTCGGCCGCAAGCGCATGTTCACGCTCTCGGTGCTGCTCATGTCCGTGCCGACGCTGATGATGGGCCTGTTGCCCACCTACGCGAGCATTGGCGTAATGGCGCCGGTTCTGCTCCTGCTGTTTCGCGTAATGCAAGGCGCGGCGGTCGGCGGCGAAGTGCCCGGCGCATGGGTGTTCGTCTCCGAGCACGTGCCCGAGCGGCACGTCGGCTATGCGTGCGGCACGCTGACGGCCGGCCTCACGGCGGGCATTCTGCTCGGCTCGCTGATCGCTTCGGCGGTGAATCGCAATTTCGCGCCCGCCGAGATCACCGACTACGCGTGGCGCCTGCCGTTCCTGATCGGCGGCGTGTTCGGCATGTTTTCGGTTTACCTGCGCCGCTGGCTGCATGAAACGCCGGTGTTCGCCGAGCTCAAGCAGCGCAAGGCGATTGCCGCCGAAGTGCCGCTCAAGGCCGTGCTGCGCGATCACGGCCGCGCGGTGATCGTGTCGATGCTGCTCACGTGGATGCTGTCCGCCGCGATCGTCGTCGTGATTCTGATGACGCCGACGCTGCTGCAAAAGCAGTTTCATGTTGCGCCCGCCACCGCGCTGCTCGCCAACTGCGTGGCGACGTTGTGCCTGACGATCGGCTGCGTGATGGCCGGCTCGATCGCCGGACGCGTCGGCGCAGGGCGCACGATCTTTATCGGCGGACTGCTGCTGGCGGTGACCTACTACACGATGTTTCAGCAACTGGCTGTCGACACTTCTGCGCTCGTGCCGCTGTACGGCGCGGCGGGCCTCTTCGTCGGCGTGATCGGTGCGATTCCGTTCGTGATGGTGAAAGCGTTCCCGCCAGTCGTGCGCTTCTCGGGCATCTCGTTTTCGTACAACGTCGCGTATGCGGTGTTCGGCGGACTCACGCCGATTGCGGTCTCGCTGATGATGAAATCCAATCCGATGGCAGCGCCGCTGTACGTCGGCGCGATCTGCGTGCTCGGCGCGCTGACCACGCTCTTCATTAAAGACGCGCCGAAGACCCGGTAATGCCGCGTTTGCAGCGATGATGCGAACGGCGCGCCTCAAGGCGCGCCGTTTTCGTTTGGGGCGCCCACTGGCCGCTGCCGCTCGCCTGTCGTCCGACATCGACACTTCACGCCGCGCCGAAACATCGTCTGGCCGATCGGCCTACGATGTTCAACATGAACTCCTCGAAAACATCCGTTTCGCCCGCCCTCGGCCGCGTGCTCGCGACTGTCAGCGTGGGCTTCGTCGTCACGCAACTCGACGTGACCATCGTCAACATCGCGTTGCCGGAGATCGGCGCAAATCTGCACGCGAACGTCGCGGGCCTGCAATGGGTCGTCGACGCCTACACGCTCGCTTTTGCCGTGCTGATGCTGTCGGCCGGCGCGCTCGGCGACCGCTTCGGCGCACGTCGGCTGTATGCGGCGGGCATCGTGCTGTTCGCGCTGGCCTCGCTCGCCTGCGGCGTCGCGCTCGACGCGCCCATGCTCGTCGCGGCGCGCGCGCTGCAAGGCGTGGGCGCCGCTGCGATGCTGCCGAATTCGCTGGCGCTGCTGAATCAGTCGTATGGTCACGATCCGAAACTTCGCGCCCGCGCGGTCGGGCTGTGGACGGCGTCGGGCGCGATTTCCATCGCGGCGGGCCCGGTGGCGGGCGGCCTCCTGATCGCGGCCTTCGGCTGGCGCAGCATTTTCCTTGTCAATCTACCGATTTGCGCAGCCGGCTTCGTAGCGACGCTGCTGTGCGTGCCGCGCCCGCAAGCCCCGCGGCCTGCCGCAGCCGACGCCGACGCTGCCCAAGCCGATGCGAGTGCGCGCGGCATCGATCTGGCCGGCCAGTCGCTGGCGGTCGTCGCATTGACCGCCTTCGTGGCTGCGGTGATCGAGTGGCGGCCGCTCGGCCTGAGTCATCCGCTCGTTACGGGCGGCTTCGTGCTGGCGGCGCTCGCGGGGGCCGCGTTCATCGCAGTCGAAGCGCGGGCGCGGGCGCCGATGCTGCCGCTTTCGCTGTTTGGCAAGCGCAGTTTCAGCGCGGCCGTGCTGTTCGGCATCTGCGTGAATATGACCTATTACGGAATGGTGTTCGTGCTCAGCCTGTACCTGCAGCGGGCGCGCGGCTACACGCCGTTGCAGGCCGGCCTCGCGTTTCTGCCGCTGACCGGCGGGTTCCTGATTTCGAACGTGGCGAGCGGCTGGGTGGTTGGACGCTTCGGCGTGCGTGTGCCGATGATCGCCGGCGCGGTCACCGCGGGGCTAGGCTACGGTCTGCTGCATTTCGTCGATGCCAACACGCCGCTGATCGGCTTGCTGTTGCCGTTCCTGATGATCCCGTCAGGCATGGGGCTCGCCGTGCCGGCCATGACGACTGCGGTGCTCGCATCGGCGGACGCGCGGCGCGCCGGCACGGCCTCGGCGGTGTTGAATACCGCGCGTCAGGCAGGCGGCGCGGTGGGCGTGGCCGCGTTCGGCGCGCTGGCCAGTGGTTCGGCCGCGGCGCAGATCGTCGCGGGCATGCAGGCGGCGACCGCGATCTCGGTTGGTCTGCTGGTGTTCGGCGGGGTGATGAGTTGCCTTGTGCATCCGCAGCCGCAGTCGTCCACGCCGGCGCGGCGTGAAGCGGATTCGGTGCGAGTTGGCCATTCGCGCTGAGGCGGGGAGGTCGCGCCGAGGTGGCGAGGTTGCGCTGAGGTGGCGAGGTCGCGCGATAGCTCCGTGTGGATCGTGACGCCAGAAAAAAACAACCCCTGCGGCTCGCGGCCGCAGGGGTGGTCAGCGGTTAGTCGAAAGGCGCATTGCAGCCCCCATGCGCGATGCGCGCTACAGCGCCGCCTCCTGGATCGTGCCGGTATTGATCGCAGCTTCGATCAGCCCTTCGTTTTGCGCCTTGGTGATTGCATCGGCGATCAGTTTCTCCGGCTCCTCGATCTCCGCCTTGATGGTGCCGAGGAACCCCGAAGCGTCCAGAACCACGAGCGTTTTCGCGGAATCCGCAAGGCTGATGATTACGCGATGCGGCGTGGGCCCTTCGCCAAGACTGGCGCACAACTGCAGCACCTTGCCGCCGATGGATTGCTCGAAACTTTGAATCATATGTTGCTCCCTTGATTGCAGCCGAATACGACAGCGCGGCAGAACCGGCGGGTTCGCCGACCGAGCCGCGCCTACAGGCCTAGCCCGCCGCGCGGAGCGCGAGCACCGTCGATACTGATGCGCCCGGCACCCGTCACGAACAGCAGCAGAAAGCCACCGGCTATGCCGATGTTCTTCCAGAAATGGATCACCATGTCGCGCTGCAACGCGGCGTCGGTCACGTTCCAGAAATCGTGGCCCAATACCGCGGTCGCCACCGTGTACACCGCCATGATGAGGCCGAGCGGCCGCGTCTTGAAGCCGACCACCAGCAACAGACCGCCCAATGCCTCGACCACGACGGCGATCGGCGCGGCGATCTGCACGAACGGCACGCCCTTCGAATGCAGATAGCCGACAAAACCCGCATAGCCCAGCAGTTTCATCACGCCGCCCCACAGGAACAGAACGGCGAGCGCGATACGCGCAATGAGAATAACGCCGGAATCGACGGGACGCGTCATGAGGTGCTCCTGTAGATGAATAAGCAGCAGACCCGCCTGCAGCGCCGCAGTTCCCGGGCCTGCCTCCGAGCATATGTGGATTGCCTGCGCTTTCCAAGGCGCGCAAGCGCCGGAACGCCCCGAAAGACGCTCGCTGGCGCAATGCGCGGCCCGGACTATGAACGCGGCGCGTCCGGCGCGAGCAGCACGCCCTTCGTGAACACGAAGCAGCCGTAACCGCGCTCTTCGCCTGTCGCAATCACGCAATAGGCCTTGCGCGCGCGCTCGTAAAACGCGAAGCGCTCGATGGATGCAAACGGCACCTCGCGGCCCTCAGCTGAATTCACCTCGATCTGAGCCTCGCGCTGCACGGCCGGCAGGGTATGCGGCTCGCCGACCACTTCCATGCGCGACGCCGGTTGTTCGATGAACGTATCAAGCGGCAGGACCGAGAGCACCGCACGGACCGCGCGCGGTGCGCTCGCGCCGTCCATACGAAGCAGCTTGCCAAGCACCGTGGAATGCGCGACGGAGTCGGCGGGAAAGTTCGCGTCGCAAATCACGAGTTCGTCGCCGTGACCCATTGAGCGGAGCGCATGCAGGATGTCGGCGTTGAGCAGCGGATCAAGATTTTTTAGCACTATGTCTCCATGCAAATTTGCTTGCGGTTATTGGAATGGTTTGCCTTGAGCGCAATACGCCAAACGATTGTAGCAAGCAACACCGCGCGCTTCGGCGAGATTCAACGCGCCGCGCAAGATCGGCCAGGCACTCGCGCATGGGCCTTCGCCGCTTTGCCGGGCCAGCGCCACCGCAACCAGCCGAGCAACGCGAGCAGCATAAGTCCCGCGCCGCCCAACACCGGTTCGCGCCAGGCCAGCAACGCGGTGAAGGTGAACGCTCGCGTGCCCGCCAGCAGCGCGAAGCCGGCGATTGCACCGCAGAACGCGTCGAAGGCGTCTGCGAAACGCGCGAACTCGCGCCCAGGCGAATGAGCTGTGACGCTATCGGGTTCGGGCATGGCGGACTCCCTGGGAGATGGATGATGGGCGATGACGATGGCGGTGGCCGGTGACGGTGACGTTGACGATGGGCGGTGGCGGTCAGACTCAAGCGCCTGCGGGCACCTGATCCAGAAACCCGGTCATGCTCTGCAGGCGACCGCGGGCGTCAACCATGCCGAAGTCGGAGCCCTTGACGATCGCCTCGCCCGCGGGCGTCAGCAATTCCCACGAAAAGCGCAGGCGGTTGCCGAAACCGTCGACGTCGGTCGAGCGCCGGAAAGTGTGGCCGGCGAAGCGCTCCTGCACGGCATGGATCATCGCGTCGATGCCGTCGTGGCCGGAGCCCGTCATCAGCGGATCGCGGTAGTCGGCGTCGCTTGCCCACGTCGACGCAATCAGTTCGCGGCGGCGCGCGACATCGGTCTCGTTCCACGCGGCGAAATAACGGTCGATCAGATCGGTATGCGGGTTCATCTCCTACTCCTTTGATTTGATTGAGCACTACGCTCGGCACGCGGGTCGGTGCGGCGGGCTCGGAGTGAAGATTCGCGGTTTGGGCGACGTGAGTCGATTACTTCGGAGGTAATGGCGCGGTGGCTGGGGAGCGGCGGTTCGGGGTTCGGCTATGGGCTTGGGCTTGGGCTTGGGCTGGGGGCTGGGCGCTGGGGCCTAGCGCTGGACGCTGGGCACTGGGAACTCAAGACTCGCGACGGGAAACCCGAGACTGCAGCTTGAGGCCCAGGCGTCCCAGGGTCGCGCCTCACCGCTGGCGACTCCCGGTCGCCTCGCGCAACTGTCCTCTCCGCGCATTACCTCGCAGGTAATGGAAACCTGCGACGCTTTGGCTATCATCGGCGGCATGAACACACTTTCTGTTGCGCAAGGCGCCTCCTCGGCGCCGTCCACGGCGAGCCGCAGAGTCGGCGATCTGCTGCGCGAATGGCGCCAGCGACGGCGAATGAGTCAATTGCTGCTCGCAGCCGAAGCCGATATTTCGACGCGTCATCTCAGCTTCGTCGAATCCGGCCGCGCGACGCCGAGCCGCGAAATGGTCATGCATCTCGCAGAGCGCCTCGACGTGCCCTTGCGCGCGCGCAACGCGCTGCTGGTCGCAGCAGGTTATGCGCCGCTCTTTCGTGAGCGTCCGCTGTCGGATCCGCAATTGAGCGCTGCGCGCGAGGCCGTCGAACTCGTATTGAAGGGCCACGAGCCGTATCCCGCACTCGCCATCGACCGTCACTGGACAATCGTCGCGACCAACAGTGCGCTCGCGCCCCTGCTGGCGGGCGCGAGTCCGGAACTGCTGAAGCCGCCGGTGAACGCGCTGCGCCTGAGCCTGCATCCCGACGGCATTGCTTCGTCGATCGTCAACTGGCATGCCTGGCGCGACCATGTGCTCATGCGGCTGCAACGGCAAATCGACGTAAGCGCCGACGACACGCTCAGCGCCTTACGCGACGAGCTGGCCGCCTACCCCACCCCGCCCGGCGCGGAAGCTCCGGATGCCGGCGACAGCCCGTTCAACCAGATCGCCGTGCCGCTGCGATTGTGTACGCCGCTCGGCGTGCTGTCGTTTTTCAGCACGACGACGGTATTCGGGACGCCTGTAGACGTGACGCTCTCCGAGCTGGCGATTGAGGCGTTCTTTCCGGCTGATGCGCAAACTGCGGCGCTCTTGCGCGATTTCGCCGCAAAGCAGCGCGCGAGCGACAGCGCGACTGGCGGTTAGACGACAGGAGCCGCCTTGGGGCGTGCCGGTCTGTCAACGGTGGTCTGTCAACGGTGGTCTGTCAACGCCGGGAGGCGGGGGTGGCTGGCAGGGGCTGGCAGCGTCAGTGCGCCGGCAGATGGGCTAGATGGGCCCGACGAGGCAGACGGCCAGACGAGGCGACTACGGGCAAGTGGCCGCGCCGGAACGGCATTTGGAAGGAACCGACGCGGCGCCCGTCAGCGCAATTTCGCCCTACGTGCTATCTTTTTTGATTCATTCCGATTATTTGCATGGCGCAAGTGTTTGGTATGAGGCGTTGCTCGAGCCGCTGCATCGGGCCTTTGGCTCAGTTCCGCCTGCTTTGGGGCCTGAGCAGTTGGCCCGCCGAGCAGTTGGCCTAAGCAGTCGGCCTGAGCAGTCGGCCTGAGCAGTCGGCCTGAGCAGTCGGCCTGAGCAGTCGGCCTGAGCAGTCGGCCCTGAGCTGCTGCCCCGAGCTGCTGCCCTTATCTACGGCCCGATTTCTAGCCCAAGCGTCGACCTGCCGCCTCACCGCAGCGCTCCGACCTCATCCTCGACACACGCCCCAGCAACCGTCCGCCTCCCCATCATGTCCGATCTCTCCACCGCCGTCACCCGTCCGCCCCACCGCTTCGGAGTGAATCCGAAGCCGCTCGCCGCAGCGCTTCTACTTATCGCGCTCGGCGCCATCTACCTCGCGCAAGCGGTCAGCGGCCGCCAGGCTGCGCTGTATATAGTCGGCGCGCTGCTCGGCATGTCGCTTTATCACGCGGCATTCGGCTTCACGTCGGCCTGGCGCGTATTCATCGCGGACGGCCGGGGCGCCGGCCTTCGCGCGCAGATGCTGATGCTCGCCGTAGGCGTCGTCCTGTTCTTCCCGACGCTGGCCGCAGGCAGCCTGTTCGGGCATCCGGTCGTCGGACTGGTGGCGCCTGCCGGCACCTCCGTGCTGGTCGGAGCTTTCATGTTCGGCGTCGGCATGCAACTCGGCGGCGGCTGCGCATCGGGCACGCTATACACGGTCGGCGGCGGCAGCACGCGGATGATCGTGACGCTCGCGGCATTTGTAACCGGCTCGGTCGTGGCGACCGCGCACATGCCGTTCTGGACCGCGCTCCCGTCGCTAAAGCCGCTGTCCATGGTCACGACGCTCGGCGCGGGCGCCGCCATCGCGCTCAATCTGGCAATTTTCGCGGCCATCGCCGCGCTTACCGTGTTCGTCGAGCGGCGCCGCCACGGACGCCTCGTCAACGAGCCCGCGCGGGCGCCCAGCGCCTCGCCGTGGCTGCAAGGGCCGTGGCCACTCTTCGTGGGCGCGCTTGCCCTCGTGCTGCTCAATTTCGCGACGCTCGCCCTGTCGGGCCGCCCGTGGGGTGTTACATCTGCCTTCGCGTTGTGGGGCGCCAAGATCTTTGCCGCCCTTGGCGTGGACGTCGTCAACTGGCCCTACTGGGCGACCCGCGCGAACGCGGGCGCGCTCGCCGCGCCTGTTACACACGACGTCACCACGGTAATGGACGTCGGCATCATTCTCGGCGCAATGGCCGCCGCGGCGCTGGCCGGGCGTTACGCGCCGGTGTGGAAGGTGCCGGCGCGCTCGCTCATTGCTGCCGTGGTGGGCGGGTTGATGCTCGGCTACGGCGCTCGCCTCGCCTACGGCTGCAACATCGGCGCGTACTTCAGCGGCATTGTCTCCGGCAGCCTGCACGGTTGGCTCTGGCTGGTCGCGGCATTTGCCGGCAACGTGCTCGGTACGCGCCTGCGGCCCGCCTTCGGGCTGGAAGTCGAGCGTGTGCGCAGCTCCGCCTGCTGATCCCACCGGGAAGTTACAAACTTAGGCCTTTTTGTAACTGGGTACGCATCGTCCAGTTACAAGTTTGCTTTGTCCCCAAATGCCCTGCGTGACGCGGCATTAATTACACACTTCGCTCCCGGTTTTCGGTTTCTGTTTCATTCAGTCTTATTTACCGGTTGTGCGCACAACCATCGGCTGTTGCGCGGATAAGACGCCTAGGGGCCCGCCCTACAAGGGTTTTCATGGATCTGACGATTGCTTGCGAGGCCCGAAAACCCGCGTAGCATGGCCTATTACAGGCCTGTGAAATTCTTACCGAAATTTGATGCATCTTTTCGAGATATTTTTTCGAGAAGGGATTGATTTCTAGTTTTGCCCTTCATACAATTCGTCCCGAGCTGTTACGAAATGTAACGCGATGTATCAAACGGTCGCCATCTGTATCAAGGGGGTGACCCGTAGCCGAAGGACAACGTTTTCGGCGAGGCACAAAAGACATAACGGCAAAAAGCCGACATAGTAATTCGGGGCTTCGGAAACAGAGAAAATGGACCGTAGCAGCGAGACGCTGGACTCAATCCGCGAGATTAACTTGTCGTACATCATGCTCGCGCAACGCATGTTGCGTGAGGACAAACCGGTCGGCATGTTCCGCCTTGGCTTGTCATCTGAACTGGCTGATCTGCTTGCCGGGCTGTCGCTCGCGCAGATCGTCAAGCTGGCCTCTTCCGACCAGCTTTTGTGTTTCTTCCGCTTCAACGACCACTCCATGTTGTCGGCGTTGACGCAAACGACGAAGCACACTGCAGTTGCACCGACTCACGCGGCGATCCTGCTTGCAGGCCAGCCCGCCGAGCAATTTGCCTGATCGAGGTGACTGCGATGCAAAAGCGTAGCCTGACGGAAGACGCACAAGAAGTTTTTCGCGCCATCGCGCTGATCGAACTGGGCGCACGCATGCAGGTGCTGGAGAGCGAGTTGACGCTCTCGCGCGACCGCATGATCCGCCTGTACCGCGAGGTGAAGGGCGTATCGCCGCCCAAGGGCATGCTGCCGTTCTCGGCGGACTGGTATATGACGTGGCTCGCGAACATTCACGCGTCGCTGTTCTATAACACGTACCTGTTCCTGAAGAACGAAGCGCGCTGCTCGCATCTCGACGCGCTGACGAAGGGATACCGCCTGTATCTGGAGCACTGCAAGCACAGCGAAACCGAGCCGGTGCTGGACTTGACGCGCGCCTGGACGCTGGTGCGTTTCTTCGACGCCGATATTCTGCAGTTGACGAAGTGCTGCCGTTGCACCGGCAAATTTGTCGCGCACAAACACGATTTGCAGAACAACGTCGTGTGCGGTGCATGCCAGCCGCCTTCGCGCGCCGGCAAGACGAAAAAGGCCGCGGCGGCTCGTCAGGAAGCAATCGAAGCAACCCAGGTCGCCGAAGCCGCCTGACAAAGGCAACCCGCCTCTCTCGCGATGACGGCTGGTCCGCCCGATTCGCACCGAAGCCTAAAAAAGTCCGCGCAGTTCACTGCGCGGACTTTTTTGTTTGATGTTCAGTGATGTTCAGTTGCGTGGCGCGGCGCCCTTGTTCGAACTGCGCCATGTTCCCGGCGACGGCGTGGCGCCGGTCAATCCATCTCAGTCCACCAGCCCCACCGTCTGAACCACCAGCCACAGATTCGCGGCGGTAATCACCGCAAAGAGCGTCCACGCGACGATCCGCGTGAGAAGCGTGTTCGCAAACTCGCCCATCAGCGAACGGTCGCTCGTCATGCGAATGAGCGGATAAAGCGCGAACGGCAGTTGCAGGCTCAATACCACCTGGCTCGCGACGAGCAGCTTGCCGACCGCGCCGTTGCCCAGCATCTGGACGCCTATCAACGCGGGAATCAACGCGAGCGCGCGCGTAATGAAGCGCCGCTGCCAGCAGGGAATCTTCAGGTTCAGGAAGCCTTCCATGATGACCTGCCCTGCGACCGTGCCCGTAAAAGTGGAGCTTTGCCCCGAGGCGAGCAGCGTGATCGCGAACAGCACCGCCGCGAAGCCGGTACCGACAATCGGCGCGAGCAGTTTGTAGGCGTCTTCGATTTCGGTCACCTGGTTATGACCGGTCGCGTGAAAGGCGGCAGCCGCGAGAATCAGGATCGCCATGTTGATCATCAGCGCCAGCAGCAGCGACACGATGGTGTCGATGCGCGACATGCCGATTGCCGAGCCGATGCTCGCGGAGTCGCGCTTGACCGCGCGCGTCTGCACGATTGACGAATGCAGATACAGGTTATGCGGCATCACGGTCGCGCCCAGAATGCCGATCGCCAGATACATCGGCTCGCGTGAACTCAGCGCCTGCCACGACGGGACCAACCCTTGCGCCACCGACGGCCAATGCGGCTTCACCAGCGCGAGCTCGACGATATAGCCAACGCCGATTGTCGCGATCAGCCCAAGCATGATTGCTTCAAGATCGCGGAAATTCTTGCCCTTCAGACCGAGCACGATCAGCGTATCGAATGCCGTGAGCAATACGCCGGTGGTAAGCGAGCATTTGAAGAGCAGATGGAAGGCAAGCGCACCGCCCAGCACTTCCGCAAGATCGCACGCGATGATCGACAACTCGGCCAGCAGCCATTGACCTCGCGCGACGGCCGGCGAATAGCGCGCTTTGGACAACTCGGCCAGATCGCGCCCAGTGACAATGCCAAGACGCATGCTCAGGCACTGCAGCGCCATTGCCGCGAGACTCGAGAGCATGACTACGAACAGCAGGCTGTAGCCGTAACGCGAGCCGGCTTCGATGTCGGTCGCCCAGTTGCCTGGGTCCATGTAGCCGATAGAAACCAGCAGGCCAGGGCCCGCGAATTGCAGGATCTTCTTCCAGAAAGGCGCGCGAGGCGAGACGGCGACCGAGCCTTGCACCTCGGATGGACAGAATGGCGCTGTCGCGGTAGTCGGTAGTTTGAACTGCAATCCGGGAGTCTCTTGAGGAGGAATGAAACGGCGCAGACCGGCTGCGCCGCGGACCGCCTCAAGTGTACAAAGAAACTTCCGGCAATGTCCCGTTCAGTGCATACCGGCCGACGTCGCGTACGCGATAGTCGAGCGGATCGTGCAGCGTATGCACGCGCGCGTTGCGCCAGAAGCGGTCGAGCGCAAGCGGACCGTGCGTTGCACGCGCGCCGCACGCATCGAACAGTTTTTCGCTGACATCCAGCGCCGCACGGTGCGCGACGATTTTCGCCTCCGACGTGGCGAGCGCCACATGCGCACGCGCCTCGGCGCCAAGCGAAGGACCTTCGCGCCACGCGGCATCGAGCGCCTCTGCGGCGCGCACGGCTAACGCCTCAGCGCTCACCGCCTGGATGCGCATTTCGCCAAAGCGCTGGATCAGGTACGGATCGTCGGTGGCCTTTGCCACGCCTGAGGTCAGCCACGGTTTGCCGTTCTGCGTGACATACGCGCGTGCTTCCTCCAGCGCGCCTTGAGCAATGCCCACGAACAGGTTCGTCATTACCTGCTGCGAGACGAGCGTGCGCAAGCTCGCGTAGGGCGTGTCGGCGCGATTTAGCACTTCGTCCGGCTCCACTCTGACCTGCGCAAAAGAAACGCTGCCGCTGTCGGTCTGCCGCTGGCCGATCGGATTCCAGTCGTCGTTGACGGTAATGCCCGCGCGCGCGGTCGGCACCACTGCAAACAGTGTCGTGCCGGACTGCGGGTCCTGCGCGGAAACCGTCATCATGTGCGAACCGCGCGTGCCCGAGCAAAAGCCTTTTTGCCCGTTCAGAAGGTAACCGCCGTCGCCGGTTGCCGTTGCAACGAGCCGCGCATCCAGCGGATTCACTGCATTGCCCCACCACCAGCGGTGTTGCACCGTCCCCCTCAGGTAGCGCTCGCGTTGCGCGGGATTGCCCCACACATGAACGCTCACTTCCTGCAAAAAAGTGAAGCCGAGCAGATGCGCGAGCGCGCTGTCCACCCGCGCGATCTTCCGAATAACCTCGTAGATCTCCGGCCACGGCGCGCCTTCGCCGCCGAATTCGCGCGGAATGGCGAGCGTGAGCAAGCCCGCCTCGGCAATCCACTGCTTTTCCTGTGCGGCATGCCCGCCGGCCAGATCGCGTTGCGCAGCATTCGCACGCAAGGCTTCAAGCAGAGCGGCAAGATCGCGCGAGACCGGCGCGGCGGAGGCCTCGCGCGCCCGCAGCGCGCCGGCTTGACCAGAATCGTTCATGCTGTTTCCACGTGAGGACGTTTCGAGGACAAATGAGGAGATGAGAGCGGACGAGCGCGGCGCGAAGCTCGCGCCGTCGTCCAGCAGGTTTCATGATAGGCGGTGACGCCGCCAGGCGGTAGGAGCGGCGCTATTCGTCATGGGAAAGCGCCCTGCCCTCGCGGCCGCCGCGAGACCGGCATGCCTGGCGCAGCGCCAGGCATCAGGCGCGTTGCGCGAGCCGCCGCACGAAGCGGTCGCCCACCAGTTGCACAGTGGTGACGATTGCGATGAGCAGCACGATTACCGTCACCATGACCGTCGTATCGAAGCGCTGATAGCCGTAGCGGATCGCGAGATCGCCCAGCCCGCCCGCGCCCACCGCGCCGGCCATCGCGGACGAGCCGATAATCGCC